>Ga0209541_10010518_pt1 | contig 14727 bp, 21 predicted proteins | sample RifCSPlowO2_01_FD_184027 | JGI IMG/M metagenome (GOLD analysis project Ga0209541, IMG submission 184027) | Groundwater microbial communities from Rifle, Colorado - Rifle CSP2_plank lowO2_0.1 (SPAdes) (version 2) | ecosystem: Environmental > Aquatic > Deep subsurface > Groundwater | place... | reverse complement strand
GAGGGATGAAATAACCTTTCAAGATTATATTAAATTTGGTAAACCTAAAACTATTGAAAGGGTACTTATTCTTTCAACTTCAGATTAAAATAAATTTGATTTATTTTATCTTTAAAAGTTCTTAATTTTCTTACCCAAAAATATATCCTAGTATTTACACCGAGTATTCACCAGTTCGATTCTGGTATCGCCCATATTTTGAAAATGAATCTGAGAAGAGTTGCTTTAATTGTCCCCTGTAATAATAAATTTGAAGTTATACTACAAAGAAGAAGGGGATTTATTGATAAGCCAACAGATAGGGATTATGGTCTCTTTGGTGGAGGTTTAGAGAAAGGAGAAGGCGTTGAAGAAGCGTTGAAAAGAGAGGTAATGGAAGAATTAACTCTTGATGTTGAAAATATTAAAAGTTTGAAATTCTTCAAAATCTACCAATATGAGTCTAAAGAAAAAAATATGGTAGTTGAATTGAATGTTTTTTTATGTGATATTAATGATGTTAAAGAAATGGATGTAAAAGAAGGAAAACCAATAACACTTAAGATTGAAGATGCTATTAACTCCAATATATCTGAAATGGATAAAAAAGTATTAAGAGAAATATTTGCTCATATTAAATATAAGTTGGGCTAAACTTTGCTGTAAATAAAAAGTTCGTTAAAAAAGGTTATCTTTAGGATTTATTTGTTTACATCCTTATTCTTGTGTCTACCTAGAAAGATTTATAAATATTGTAGACATAAATAATATATGGCATTTACAGAAGTTAGAAACATTAATGATAAAAAATATTATTATAGAGTTATCTCTATAAGAAATAAGAAAAAAGTTTCAAAGAGACGAGTATATCTTGGGCATGATTTGTCAAATTCTGAACTTTTAGCAAAAGAGAAATTTGCAGATAGTAAACTGCTGTTTAATAAAATAAAGAAGTCAAACAAAGAGGTTGAAAAGATTAAATCTAAGATAATACCTGTTTTAAAAAAGAGCAAGGTAATAGAAGCAGGAATTTTTGGAAGTTACTCAAGAGGTGAACAAAGAAAAAATAGCGATGTGGATATAGCTGTCAATATAGACGATAAAAATATGAGCCTATTAGGTTTTATAGAATTAAAGATGAAATTAGAAAATATTTTAGGGAAGAAAGTAGATTTAGTAGAATATTCCGTCATTAAACCTTTAATAAAAAATAATATTTTAAATGAAGAAATAAAAATAATATGAAAAGGAACATTAATTTATTTGTTAAGGATATTTTAGATAATATAAAAGATATTGAATCTTTTTCTAAAGGATTGACTAAAGAAGAATTTGATAACAATAAGCTCATACAAAATGCTATAATAAGAAGCTTAGAAATAATTGGAGAAGCTGTTAAAAATATCACTGATACTTTTAAAAAAAAATATCCAAAAATCCCTTGGAAAGATATAGCAGGACTTAGGGATATATTAAGTCATGCTTATTTTGGAGTGAATTTAGACAGGGTTTGGAACGTAATTGAGATTGATTTGCCAAGACTTAAAGAAGAGATAAGCAAAATAAAGAATCCCAACCGTAGCAAGCTACGGGGTATTCTTTAAACCTCCAAATGAGACGATTAAAAAAATCGCAGCAGGCTACGGGGTATTAAACCCATTTGGAGTAATAAATATTAATGATAGCTAAGTGTTTGTGTAAATAAGTAGCTCGTTACAAAATCTATAATAAAATCTTTTAATTCTTCAAACTATATAATTTGAATGAGTTAAAATCTGCATAAATGTTTAAATATCAATTTCCCCCTATTTCTATTAAAATGCGCCACTAGTTTAGTGGTAGAACGATTCGTTGCCAATAAAGAAATTAGAATAATTTCTAATCTCGCTTTTCCATTTTGGAGAAGAAAAGCAAAAACGAATAAACTGGAGTCCGATTCTCCAGTGGCGCATAAACATACTAACTCCTAACTTCAAAAATGGAAATAAAAATTCTTGCAGCATCCCCGACTTATGAGGGTATGAAATATTGCGATGAAAAGTTCATTGAAAGCATTAAAAATCTGACATACCCAAATTATGACATTTTAATAGTAGACAATTCCAGAAATAAAGATTATTTTAAAAGATTAAGCAAGATTAAAGGAATAAAAGTTATTTATGACGACACAACCGAAGAAAAATCAACATTCAGATTAATAAGCAGCAGAAATAAAATTTTAAAATACGCAATTGATAATCAGTACACGCACATTCTTATGCTGGACTCTGATGTTATTATTCCAAATAACGTAATTGAAGAGTTATTAAAATCTGATAAACCCTTAGTAACCGGATTATACAATAATTATTTTAATATATCTGGAGAATCAAAGTTCTTGCCAGTCGCATGGAAATTTTTTAGTGAAGTGGAATTTCAGGAATTAAAAAGAAAATATCCTCATATGTCAAAATTTAAAAATAGAACAGATCTCCGAAGACATTTAACACAAGAGGAGGTTGACAGCAATGAACTTCACCATGTTGCATACCCTTCAGCAGGATGTGCATTAATAAGAAGAGAAGTTTTTGAAAAAGTAAAATATGGATATCCTCAAAAAGAAGGAATGAGATTTTTTACAGGAGATGACATCTATTTTGTTGACAAAGCAAGAGAACTTGGTTATGAACCTTATTGCAATACAAAAGTTAAATGCAAACATTTAGTATTGGGAAAATATGAAAAAGATGAAAATGGAAATCTAGTTCTCAAAGGCTTTTCAGATATGTTAAAAAGTTAAATACTCAAAATTATTCCTCGCACTCATCAATAGTTATCTCACTGATATTTTCATAATCCTTTTTTCTTTGGGCACTGCATTTATCACAATACTTCCGAGGATACCTAGCATTAGGACTAACCTCAAATTCCTTTCCGCAGTCTTTGCAATTTTTCTTAACCATAACTTAATCAGCACTGCACTTATTTTAAATCTTTCTGTAAATATATTATCTTCAATAGTTATAAACAAGCCTGACCATGCTTAATCTTTTGATGACACCAACTATTAATTTTGTTAACTCACAATAATTTTATGAGGAGGTTTTGGAAATCAGATTTGTCAGTGTTAATTAAGGGAGTAATAGTAAAGTCTCATCGAAATACTAGTAATATATCTTCCCACAACAACAAAACTTAAATCCTCTTAAACCTTGTCTTAAAATAAAAAGACTTGAAAATGGGGCTTTTTGACATCCTTAAATCTAATTCAGAAAGAGCGCGGATCTCGTTGTCTACAATAATAAAAATAATTGTTATTCTTTCTGTAGCATACGCACTTTATTTTAATCTTTGGAGAATTTTGTTCATAAACCTGCTCCTTCTTGTTCTAATTTTTATTCCAACGATAATAAGAAAACAATGCAAAGTTGACATCCCAACAGAATTTGAAATAATTCTGCTAATCTTTGTAGTAGTTTCTTTTTTTCTCGGAGATTATAGAGGATTAGTCATTCAGATATTTTTTGGATTTGCATTAGGATTTGTAGGATTTGCACTAATGTTAATAATTTATTTAAACAGCAAAATAAAACCAAACTACTTCTTGATATTTTTGTTTTCAATCAGTTTCTCGATTGCACTGGGAGCAATATCAGAACTATTAAAATTTTACTTAAAATATTATTTTAAATATCAGTTCAGCGTTGGAGATTATACTTATGCTATAACTTCTTTAACTCTTGTAACAATTGGCGGGCTAATAGCATCATTATCAGGATATGTTTATATGAAAGGGCATAAAACAAAAATAATGCAAAAGCTAGTCAATAGATTCAAAAAGAAAAATCCAAATCTCTTTATTCAAAGAGCAGAATCTCCTGAAGAAGTGATAGAGCTGATAAATAAAGGCGAAAAAGAGAAACTTGAGTTTAAGTCAACTCTAAGAACAAATCTTTATACAAATCAGCCAGACAAAGAAGTTGAGAGAGCAACGCTAAAGACAATAGCCGCGTTCCTTAACAGCGAGGGCGGAACTTTGTTGGTGGGAATCTCTGATAACAAAGAAATCCTTGGTATTGAAAAAGATGGCTTGCAAACCGACGACAAATTTGCCCTTCACTTCACAAATCTTCTCAAAGAAAAAATAGGTGACCAGTATCTTCCATACATAGACTCAGAATTCACAAAAATAAACAACAAAACAATACTTAAAGTTGAATGCGAGAAATCCAAAAATCCTGTTTTTTTAAAGAACAATAAAATAGAAGAATTTTATATAAGAATAGGCCCTGCAACTATTCAACTGACTGGCTCAAAACTTGTTGATTACATAAGAAATAATTTCGGATGAGAATTATTCCTCAACAATCTCACCCCAGCAGTCTTCTCCGAACCTGTCAATAAAACATGTTTTTTCTTCATCGCAGTCAATATGAAGCGCCAAGACATGGCTTTCATGAACTCTTACAATTACGTCATCCAGTATTATTTCATTATTTCCAGTGTTTAACCTGACTTTTATCTTTTGATTGTGTTCAACTCCTAATTTTTTCGCGTCGTCATGAGAAGCATGCAGATGCCTGTGAGAAATTATTAACCCTTTTTCTAATTTAATTTTTCCTTTCGGCCCCTCTAAAATTATTCCAGGAGATTCTTCTAAAATTCCTGATAATCTTTTTGGAACTTCCAGATTTAAAAAATCCGAATCTGATTTTAGAATTTCAACCTGCGTCTCATTTCTCGACGGGCCTAAGACTCTGACATTCTCCATTTTTTTATCTTCATGAATCAAATGAATTTTTTCTTTTGCAGCATACTGCCCTGGCTGAGAAAGCTCTCTATGAAAACTTAATTCATAATCCTCTCCAAACAGTTCTTCAATATGTTTTTTTGACAAATGAACATGCCTGTTTGAAACTTCAACTTTAATTTTTTTGTCTGGCATTTTTATTATAGCAAAAGATAAGAATATAAAGGTTTTGCTATGATAAAGTTTAGCTGACTCTCCATTCACCTCGAGCCCCAATTTTTATTATTTATTAATATACTATTAGTTGTAAAATAAATATTTTCTTTGAGATATGATTTAGACAGCTTTAACGTATTTCAAGAAAACCCCAAAAACCTAAGAGTTTCTTTATATGCTTCAGAAACTTTCGACGGATAAATCAGCATTTCATGAAAAGTCAAAGTTCCTGCAACTTCGTTTCCTTTTATGTAATAATTTTCTGCACCTTCTAAATAAGCGCTTGAAACGCAAACAACCTCGTCGTGATATTCTTCAGCTGTTGGGCAGACATTATAAGAATAAATATTTTTTACTGCTGTGATTTTTCCTCTTGTTGCATTTGCAATTATTGAAAGATATTTTACATCTCCAGGAGTTTCATCGTCGCTGTTTAGTTTTGTTATAAAGCCGTTTGAATTTGCCATGTCATTGCATTCAGGGCTTGGCTCTGCTCTGCTTGCATCAAATTTTCCTCCAAACCAATCTTCGCAATCTAAAGCAAGGTCTCCAAAAACTCCGTGATTAGGAGCTCCGAACATTACTAATTTGTCAACTTTTTCTGCTCCTCCATAATTTTTAATATAATCTCTTGCAACCAAACCTCCCATTGAATGAGACAAAATAATAACTTTATTTTTTCCAGTATATTTTAAAACTAAATCCACAACATTTCCTAATCTCTGAGCATAAACGTCAATTGGCTGATTGTCTTCAGGCCCGACTGTTGAGCCAAACTCATCATAAGCATTAAGATAAAAAGTTGTTCTTACAGATATTGGTTTATCCAATCTTCCCCATGAGCCATCGGGAATATTTATACCTTTTGGAAGAAGAATTCCTTTATTTATTGCATAGTTGTCTTTTTCTAATTTTTCCTGAAAAATTTTAAATGCATTTACTGAATTATCGCTGTAAGATTCTGCTGTAGAATGCCCGTGAACAAAAATTATAGGATAATTTTCATCAGATTTATCTTCGCTGTTATATTCTTCATAACAGTCATTAGGGCAGTTTAAAAAAGTTTCCTGCTCGTCGCAAAATTTGTTTCCGCAGGTTTGATAGACGCATTGTTTTGTTTCAGAATCACAATATCCATTTTCACATGAACAATCATTAGGAGAATTAACGCAATTCTCTTCTTTTTCAATTTCGCAAATTCCATTTTCACATTCTGAAAAACTGCAGTCTTTCCAGCATGCAGATTTGCATTCATTAAAACTGCAGATATCATCACCACAATATGAAGCAGAATTGCAATCACCGCAATCAAGAGAACAATCAGAACAGCTTTCATCAGTTTTGCAAAAACCATCTCCGCACCAGTCGCAATCAAGTTTGCAGATTTCTTCTTCATCATAAGAACATTTGCCATCACCGCAAAAAGAGCTTAAATCATCAAGATTAATCTCATTAATATTGCTGGAATTAAAACCAAGCATCTCACCAACACTCAATTCAGAAATATCAGGCAGTTTATTTCCAACAAAAACAAACACAACCGCAACTAGAATTATTAAAATAACTACAACAACAATTTCTTCTTTTTTTATCATTTCATTAAAGTATTATAATTTATATTTATCTATTAACCACGTTGAAATATAACCTTTGTATTTCTTTCTTATGTTCAGAGGCATATTCTTAAATGCTCCAATAATCCCTCTACAATTTTTTGCATCACACATACATTTCATTCTCCAATCACTGTCCTCAGTCATTTCATAATCAAAAGTTAACTCTTCTCCTTTCTTTATATCCTTCATTGTCACAATTTGAAACTTACCTTTGATACCACAATTAGGATTACAAGAATGATTAATATGCCTGCCAATTCCGTCAGTGTTTATCCATTTATGTTCTTCAAATTGAATTGCATAGTCTCGAGGATTCTTTTTAATATTTTTAGGCAGATAACTGCACTTCTCAGCCTCATATACTTTTCCATCAGTCCAATCGGCAATTATCTCTCCCTTAGAAATATCATCTTTAGCAAACAATCCTTTATCATATTTTCCAGTTTCTTTAACAATTACCTTCGGGTTATCCATTTTTTATCCAGTCAAAACCTCTTTTTTATTTGTTCAGCTAACTTAAACAATACGTAGATTATAAGAACAGAAATAATTGCAAGAAGTGTATAAAAAAGAATTTTTTCCTGTCTTTGCTTGGATTCTACAATTTCTCTTCTTGCTTTTGCAATCTCTTCAAGTGTTTTGTTTATTTCATCTTGAGTTCTAAAAATCTCCTCCTGAGTTTTTGCAATATCTTCTTCAGTTTGTTCAATATTTTCTCCTGTCTGCTTAATATCTTCTTCTATGCCTTCTTGAATTTTCTTAATTTTTTGAAGCGCATCATTTGTTTCACTATCGTCTTCGCAGACTCCGCAGTCATCTGAACAGCTTATGCAATTTTCATTTTCAGAGCAAAAAGTGTCTCCGCACCATTTACAATCAGCAAGACAAATTCCTCTTTCAGAACTTTCACAAACACTATTCCCGCAATAACTCTCGCAGATTCCTAATGAACTGCATCTCTGATAAACTGCGCAGCTGCAGTCTGAAATAGAATTTTTGCAGTTTTCTCCAAGATTAATATCACAAAAACCATCTTCTTCAACATAAGGCTCTCTCTGACATTTTTCATGGACACAAAAATCTCCCTCGCATTCACTTCCTTGAAAACAGGAAACACCGTCGCATTTGCCCGAATCTGAAGGACAGCTTGAACAATTTTCAAAATCAGATTCAATTAGATTATTTCCGCAAAAACCAGCACAGCCAAAATTATCAGCTCCTCGAGAACTTGTAGGATTGCATTTTTTGTAAAGATTATCACAGGCACAATCTGAAGTTCCTGCAAAATTCTGAAAATCAGCGCACTTCTCATAGTTAATATCGCACTCTCCATCTCCGGCAGCTGAAAAATTAAAACTTTTATAAACCTCATGAACAATGTCTCCTGGCCAGCAGTTTAAATAATTAACAATTCTGGTGCATGTAATAGCCAGACGATAATTAACTTTTCCATTGCCTTCTGCATTAACTCTAAATGGAAATATTTCATTCTCGCTTGCTTTAAGAACAGTAGAAGGCTGAAGACTGTTTCCAGAGACAAAACCAAAATAATCAGGCCCTATATCAACTCTCCAAGTGCATTCCATATCACAGATGTTTCCAGAACTTGCACTGACTTTTGCAGTTAAAGTCGGAGAATCTCCTTGATAAACATCTGACGGAGCTGAAACTCCTGTTATTGTGAAATCAACCGCGCTTATGCTTCCTGCTAAGATCATAATAACTGCAGATATAAAAATTATAATCACGCTCTTTTTCATTTTCTCTTCTCTTTCTATAATAGTTTAGCGGGTTATAAAAATGTTGTGGATGTTTGAACTTTAAAAATAAAATTAGCAAAAGAGATTTATAAGAGTTTTAAAATTAAATAATACTATCAACTTGTTATAACATAAATATAAAACTTTAGGAAATAATAAGATTTTTTTAATATAAATAAATATCATTAAAATAAATTATCGCAGGTTTATTGCAACACGTAAACAAAACCAGCAGTATTCTGCACTTTTTAATTGTTCATAAAATCAAGTAAGTTGACACTATCAGATTAAGCCTGATATTTCCTTACAAAACTAAAAACTATCCACGAAGTTATCAGGAGTATGACAAAATGAATTCCGAGAAACAAAATCACAAAATCAAGAGGATAACCCTCTAAAAAATATTTTACCTGAAGGAAAACACTGACTATTAAAGAAAATATAACTGATTTTTTTATAGGGCTTAATTTCCTGATAAAATAGTATGCTCCAAGCCCCCATAAAGTTCCATAGATGATTTTGTTTGTGAAATAATAAGAAGGAACAGAATATTCCTCGCTCAAGAGATGAAAAAAATAATCTATTAATGCAAATACTAAAATTATAAATAAAACAGAAACAAATACTATAATTATATTTTTAATTTTTAGTTTCATCTTTTTAATTAATCAGTTAATTAAGTATATAAACTAATCTCTTTGAACACTATCTCCAATTAGATTTATTTACTATCCAATTAATTAACACTAACAAATCTGATTTCCTAAACTTCTTTATAAAATTATTGTGAGTTCACAAATAAATAATAAGGGAGTGGAAAATAAAGTTTTGTTGCAAGAGTTTATAACTATTTGAGATAATAATTCCAACAAACAGTTTAAAAACTCGTTCTTGTTATATAATAAAAAGAAGATGTTGGAAAATTTAGTTGAAGAGGCAAATTTTGCAGATGTTGGAATTATAATAACTGCATCTTTGGCAATTGTAGGGTTTTGGCGTGGAGTTCGGGGTTTGATGGATATTTATTTGTTCCCTGGAAATCCTACTTTAAGTTTGTTTACTTCAATAACTATCGGGCTCATAATACTTCTTGGAATTGCTCTTTACAGAGGTAAAAAACCTAAGGCTAAGAAGGTGAAATGAAACAGATAATTCTTTAAAGCTTTAATTTTTCAAAAAATTTGTTTTTAATACAATTATTAAATAAGCGACGAGTAATATTGCGATGATAGGAAAAAAAATTCCTCCCATAAGCAACATATTTCTTTTTTCATTAACTGAAATATTAAATTCAGAATGGCATTGCCCATTGATTAAGGTGCTGTTAGAATCATTGCAGATTTGTTCATCATTCATTGTAAAATAATTATAAGTAAATTTAATTGAGACATAGAATAAAGTCAAACATAGAATTGATATTACTGCAATTACAAATGGAGTCCAGAAGAAATATTTGAAAGAGGTTTAAGATTATTAGATTTTATGGAAAAAAGATGGATAATGGATTTTGGATCGCCAAAAGAAAAAATAGAATTATTACATTTAGATTTTTATAAAACAAAAAAATAATTCAAGAGGTGTTTTCAACATGTCAACCTACAGCAACTCAAAAATATCAACATTTGAAACATGCCCATATCAGTATAAACTCCATTATATTGATAAAATCAAAACAGAAATTCCGACGACAATCGAGGCTTTTATGGGAGATTTGGTTCATCAGACTCTTGAGAGATGTACAAAGCAAAAAGTTTAAGAAAACAAATAGAAAAAGAAAAGGTTTATAAAGTTCTAAATATAGGACTATATAGTCCTGTTATCAGGAGAATTATTTAGATGGAAAGAATAAAAAGCAAAGAAAAAATATTAAAGGAGCAGCAGGCTATAGACAGAGTTTTTCTGAATGAACCATGGAAATCCATTACTTATTCTGATATAGAAAAACTTTCAGGCAAAAAATCCAAGAGCTTTATCTATAATGCAATTAACAGGTTAAAGAAAGAGAATTTGATAGAGTTTAAGAAAATAGGCAAAAGAGCAATAATCTATAATGCAAAGTTAAATACCGCTTTATCGCAAGCTTATTGGGGTTTTTTAAATGAATATAATTCATGGAATCAAAAAAAATTCCCATTTAAAATAATTGAAAATTTAAGGGCAAAAATACCAACAAGTTTTTTTAGCTTGATTGTTGCTGGAAGTTATGCAAAAAATACCCCTACTTCTAAATCTGATTTGGATGTTATTATTATAAGCAATATTGAACCTAAAGTGATATATTCTGAATTAAAGCTTGAATCTGAAACAAGCATGCCCAAAGTCCATTTATTTGTATTTAAGGAGCAAGAATTTTTAAGCATGCTGCTGGACAAAAAAGACAATTATGGAAAAGAAATTTCTAAAAATAATCTAATCTTTTACGGAGGGGCATCATATTATTCAATATTGTCTGATGCTTTAAATAATGGATTCAAAGGTTAATTTGTTAATGGATAGAGCTGAGAATGAAATTCTCGCTGCTCAAGCATTAAAAAGATTATCCGAAGAAGATTTACTTAAAACTGAGTTTAATTTTCCTATTTCTACAAGTTTTTACAGCAGTGTTATCAGTCATGCTTATTATTCTATTTTCTATTGTGCTAAAGCTTATATCTTGTATAATAATATTTCTCTATTGTTAAAACAAGGCCAGCACCAACAGGTTTATTTTGAATTCAGGAAGTTAGTCAATAAAGGCGTTATTGAAACAGAGTTGTTAAAAATATATGAAGATGTAAAAGGAAAAGCAGAAGTGCTGTTGGATATCTTAAAAGCAGAAAAAGATAAGAGAACAAATTTTTCTTATGAAACAATACCTCAGGCAAACAAACAGCCTGCTGAAGACTCATTAAATAATGCTATATTTTTTATTTCCCACATAAAAGCATTATTTAATGTAAGTTATGCTGATGAGAAGGGAGGAAAGGAGAAATAGAAGTATGACAGAAACATGTAAAACCTGCAAAGAGCAATTTGATTATGGAATCTGGATGTCTTCGCAGTTTGCAGATGAAAAAGTCCTGCTGTTCTGCTCAGAGAAATGCAAGAAAGAATATATAAAGCAGAAACTTAAAAGAATAAAGACAGAATATCCTAAATATTATGATAAACTCATGATGTCTTCAAAAAAATAACAATGCCAACCTACAGCAACTCAAAAATATCAACATTTGAAACATGCCCATATCAGTATAAACTCCATTATATTGATAAAATTGAAACAGAAATTCCGACGACAATCGAGGCTTTTATGGGAGATTTGGTTCATCAGACTCTTGAGCTGATGTATAAAAATAAAAAATTTAAAAAAAGAGTTGAAAAGAAAATCTTGATTAAATTTTATCGGGGCTTATGGGACAAAGAATATTCTGACGATATTTTAATTGCTAAAGAGGATGAAGGGCTTAAAGCAAATAATTATAAAAAAATGGGAGAGCAATATATTTCAGATTATTATGATTCTTATAAAGACGACGACATGACAATTTTAGGATTGGAAACGCAGGACAGACTAACTCTGCCCGACGGAAATCAGTGGCATGTAAGAATTGATAAATTAGGATGCAAGGGAAATATTTATTTTGTCTGCGATTACAAGACAAATTCAAGAATAAAGATGCAAGAAGAAGCTGATTCAGACAGGCAACTTGCAATGTATTCTATCTGGGTTAAGGACAAATTCAAAGATGCTAAGAAAGTTATCTTGAAGTGGCACATGCTTGCATTTAACAAAGAAATAACTTCTGAAAGAACAGACGAACAGCTTAAAGCACTTCAGCAGGAAATTGTTGAGGCTATTCAGGAAATAGAAGAAGCAACAAGAGAAAATGATTTTCCTACAAATCCCACAAAATTATGCGATTATTGTTTGTACAAATCAGAATGCCCGAGTTTCAGGCATCTTGCGGAAATAGAAGAAAAACCCATTGAAGAATTTAAAAAAGATGACGGAGTAAAGTTTGTCGACGAGTTTTCAGAAATTAAATCTGTAAAATCAGAACTGGAAAAAAAAGAAGCAGAATTAAAAGATAAATTAATAGAGTTTGCAAAGCAAAAAAAAGTTGATGTTGTTTATGGCTCAAATAATAAATGTTCTGTCAAAGAGTTTGATAAAATCGTCATGCCCGAAAATCCCGAAGAAAAAGAAAAATTTATTCAGCTAATGAAAGACAAAGGAATTTATGAAGAATGTTCAATGATTTGTTATCCGAGATTAAATTCAAAAATACTAAAAAATGAAGTTGAAGAATCTGTGAAAAATAAAGTTGAGATTGTGAAGGATTGGAGATTGAGTTTGAGTAAACGACGAGACACTGAAGAAAATGAAAAATAAATCAAACACATCTTTTGCACAGGTTATTTTCTTATTTGGATTGCCGGCGAGATTATGTCTTTTACTAAACTCAAACAATGCTAAAAGCTGACTTGCTTTTGCAAGTCCAATTCCTTCAATTTGTTGAAGTTCTGTTAAGGAACATTTTGAAAGATTTGCTAACCCATATCTGTTGATTAAGTTGTTACTCATCTCGATAACATTTTCTTTTTTCTCACCGAAGATATTCACTCTTTTCTTTCTCTCCTTCATCCCTCCTCATATCCTTTCTCAAAAAAACAAGCAGAACTCACCGACGACTTTTACGACAGAAAATATTTGAAAATTAAATAAGGATTAGGGCAAGATGCCCTCAAAGTTCAAGCAAGGCTCTATCGCTTTCGCTCGAGCCAGATCTTGAATATTCTCATATTTATTAGTGAATATTGTTTATATATTTTTCTACTTTTATATTATTTTGCTAATGACATCTATTAATTCTTTCAGCTCCCCACTCAACCCCAACCAAAAGATTTTAATAATCTTTTATACTTGTTAATTCATAATCAAAAAGAGGAGGAAAAATAAAATAGATTTCATAACTCCTGTTCTAACTTATCTTACTCTGGACAATGCTTCGCTGATTGCAGTTGGTGCAGGAATGCTCGGCAGCTGATTAACGACGACTTCATACTTTATTTATCTCCACCGAAACCCTTATAAACTAAACTTTACACGTATTAATTAATATGGACAGATACAAAGTAAAATGGACAAGATTGCAGGCAGAGATTTTCAGGTTTCTGTGCATAAAGGCGGGGCAGAACTTTAATCTTCGTGGAATTGCAGAACATCTAAATGTTTCTCCAACAGCTGTTTCAAATGCGCTTCCTGAATTGGAAAAAGAAAACTTGATTAGTGTTGAAAAATCCGAGACAATGAATCTCATGTCTATTAAATTCAATCGGGACAATAAAAAGGCAATTGAACTCAAAAGAACAGAGAATATAAAATTGATTTACGAATCAGGTTTGGTTGATTTTTTAGAAGAAAAATTTCCAGGCTGCACAATAATTTTATTTGGAAGTTATTCTTATGGAGATGACACAACAACTTCAGATATAGACATCGCAATAGTAGGTGGAAAAGAGAAAAAAATAGAACTTGATAATTATGAAAAACAATTAGAAAGAAAAATCAACATAAATTTTTATGATTCATTCAACGAGATAAATAAAAATCTTAAGAGCAACTTGTTTAATGGAGTTATTTTGGTTGGAAGAATTGCATTATGAAAAAATTTGAAGAATTTATACAAGAAGGTGTAGTCCGAAAACAGAACCCTGACAAGGCAAGAGCAGATGATTTAATCGAAGAATCAAACAGAAAATTTAATGCACTAAAAAGAATAATAACAAAGATAGGATTGGATAATGAAAATGCAAATGACATTGTCGAGGATTGTCATGACATTCTTTTTGGAATTATAAGGGCAAAAATGCTTTTAGTAGGATTTTATGCTTCAGGAAAAGGAGCTCATGAAGCAGAAGTTTCTTTTTTGGAAAAGTTAAACTTTAATGAATATGAAGTTGAATTTGTTAACAAGCTCAGGTATTTTAGAAATGGGATCTTGTATTATGGAAAAAGATTTGACAAAGAATATGCTGATAAAGTTATAGAATCAACTAAGAAAATCTATAAAAAATTATTTTAATCTACTCCATCCCCATCATATCACTTCTCGAAGACCACCCCACCAACTCGCGCACTTTTTTCTCCACCGAAAGGTTTAAATCTATCATCTTCTTATATATTTTATCTGGGTAAGTCCTAGAGAGGTTTGTGTACCGGAATGGTGCACCTTTCTTAATCTCTAGGGTCCGGATAACTTTTCTATAACTTCTTTTTTTATGACTATTTTATCTTTTATTATTTCCATAAACTGAGAATCTTTAAATTCATAATTAATCGGTTATACCCTAAGGTCTTGCCTTAGGGAAAAGCAAAAGATGTTTTAACGCGAAAGTGTTCTCTTTTTTATGGAAGAAAGCGAATTATCAAAATCTGCGCATAAGG
>Ga0209541_10010517_pt1 | contig 14727 bp, 19 predicted proteins | sample RifCSPlowO2_01_FD_184027 | JGI IMG/M metagenome (GOLD analysis project Ga0209541, IMG submission 184027) | Groundwater microbial communities from Rifle, Colorado - Rifle CSP2_plank lowO2_0.1 (SPAdes) (version 2) | ecosystem: Environmental > Aquatic > Deep subsurface > Groundwater | place... | reverse complement strand
TTGGAGCAAATAGGGCAGGGATTTATACTGTTCTTGTACACCAATTGGTGCGAGATATTATACCTTTTACGCGCTGGATAAATAAGACACTTTACAAGTTAAACAGTGGCAGGGTTGCTGTATAAGAATTAGTTATATTTCTTCTATGCCGTCTTTAGTTAAGGCTATTAATCTTATCCCCAATCCCATTCTTAATATAGCAGAAATAATTGCCATATGCTCTTTTCCAGTACCAGATATTACATTAACAGCAACTTCTGTATCCGAAATTTTATCTTTTAATTCCTGACTAATTGCATTTCTCAGTTCTTTGAGACCTTGCATAGAATCTACAATGATGAATTCAGAAGGTTTCTCTGGAGTGAAGTTTTCTTTGCCAAAATCGTTTGTTATAAGGATTATCTTCTTCCAATCATAATCCGCTATTAATCTGCCAATGTGACCCCATGTACCTTTTCCAGAAGATAAACATGCTACTAAAGTTGTCATACCAGTCTTTTTTGGTAAGGTATATATAAATATTTGGGAAACCAGCTCTGGGAAACCAAAACCTTTTAAATATTAATTAGTACTCCTTGTTATTGATTAAAGATGGCTAAAAAAGTTTCTAAAGATAGTCCTTTAGCTGAGATAACTCTAAGGAAATATGAAAAGCCTGGAGAATTAAGCAAAAGAGATTTGATAAAAAAATTATGTTTAAGTATTGGGCTGTTACAGCCAGGGGATTCTAGGGATGTTATTGTTGATATCTTCCATATTTTAAAAGAAGAAGGGAAAGAAATATCTTCCGAAGCTGTTAGAGAATCTGTAATAAAACTAAGAACAGAGTTAAACTTGCCTTTAAGGGGGATAGCTGGTTCTAATGTTAGAAGACAATTAAAAAGGTTAAGAGACCTGTATTTGATAGAGAAGATTGGCAATGATTACAGGATTAATGAAAATGAAAGTTTAATTGATCTTTTTGAAGAGAAGATTGAAAAGTTTCACTTGAGAAGCATACTAGACAGGGTGAAGGAATATTTTAGGGCAGTAAAATGAATAATGATTCAGCTTCAATAGAGAATATAGCTTTATTTGATTTAGATGGAACTCTTTGTGACTTTGATGGGGCAAATAAGATATCCTACGACAAGTTAAAATCCCCTCAGGATCCTGTTTACGGTGATTGGAGCATGGGCAATGAACCGGAATACATAAAAAACAGACTGGATCTTATAAGAAGCAGTCCAGGATGGTGGGAAAACTTAGAGAAATTAAAGGCAGGTTTTGATATTCTTGATGTTGCAAGGGATTTAGGTTATATGATAACTGTGTTAACAAAAGGTCCTGGAAATATAAGTAAAGCGATTGCCTGGAGCGAGAAAGTTAAGTGGACAAAGAAACATATTCCTGGCGCAGCTGTAACTATAACAGAGGATAAAGGGTTAGTTTATGGAAAAGTTCTCGTTGATGATTGGCCCAACTATGTGGAAAGGTGGTTAGAACACAGGCCGAGAGGTTTGGTTATTATGCCGACTCAAAGGTGGAACAAAGATTATGAACATCCGAATGTTGTAAGGTATGACGGTTCAAATCTAGAAGAAGTAATACGTGCTATGGGCATTGCAAAATCAAGACGGTCTGGAGAGGCTCTAAGAATAAGATGATCTACGAGCCAAGAGAAGATTCTTTTTTATTGCAGAAATATGTTGAGGAATATTCTGCAGGCAGGATATTAGATATAGGAACTGGTTCTGGTATACAATCTTTGGCTGCTATGAAGAAAACCAAAGATGTTTTAGCAGTTGATATTGATGAGTATAGTGTAATTTATGCTAGAAGTAAAGGTGTTAATGCAATACAATCTGATTTGTTCCAGAATGTTAATGGAAGATTTGATTTAATCATATTTAACCCTCCTTATCTGCCTAAAGGTGTTAAGGAGAATAAAGAAGTAGCTAAATTAGTTTCTGGAGGAAAAGAAGGAAAAGAGTTGATTGAGGATTTTTTTAGCGAAGTTAGGCCTTATTTAAATGAAAAAGGCAGAATATTAATTGTTTTTAGTTCTTTGAGTGGAGATGTTTTGGGCTGCATAAAGAGGAATAACTTTAATTACAAAAAGCTGGATGAGCAAAGCTTCTTTTTTGAGAAGCTGTTTGTTTATCTTATATACTAGAATTATTCTTTATCTTTAATCTTTGATTTTGGTTCTTTATCTACGGTTTTTAAATTTATTTTTCCTTGAAAAAGAAAAACTATATAAATCAGTTATTGTTTATAATGTTTTAGAGGTGATTTCTTTTAGATTTAGGAGGGATTAGTATGGCAGAGAAAAAGATTGATAAAAAAGTGGTGTGGAGAGATCCTGTTACAGGGACTAAACAAGGCATAGCTTATAGTACAGAAGTACAGGAGAAGTTAGTTAAAAGTTTACAAGCTAATGCTTCTTGGAGAAGAAAAACATATTATGCTTTAACATGGATTAAATGGCTGCTTATTGCTGGGATTATACTGGTAATTCTTGGATTAACATACTTAAACTCTAGGAATGCACTAACTACAGTGGGGCAGAGATTGTTCTGTTGATAAGTGTAAATCAAGGGATTGTTAAATATTAGGGACTTATTGTAATTTTATCCCTTGTTGTTAATTGAGGGACTTTCTCTAATGATTTCAATAAAAGTCCTTCCCATTTATTTTGAGTGTTAATTCCTATTTCGCATTTATCCGCAGGAGTTGTCTTGTCCTTTACATTCTTTCTTATGAAGTTGTGATAAACTTTAAAGCCGTCTTGGTAAGCTTGGGTTTCCTTAACGCCACGCCTTACCTTATGAAATTCCTTTTGTTGTGTGTGGTGTGATTCCATGGCGTTATTGTTTACTATTCTTCTCTTGCCTAAGATTGAAGTATGCTTAATCTTCCTTTCAGCACCCCAATTTCTAAATGTCTTTCTAACTCCGTCTTGATAATCCGCATATCTATCTGTTATGATTTGATTAGGCATTTTCTTATTCTGTTCCCAAGTTTCTTGGCTAACATCTTTTTATTGAAATTTGACTTGGTAACAATATCTTTATTTAACTTAGCTGTTAATTGGCCAGACAAGTCTTTCATAGCTTTAACATAATTTAGATGGGTTCTGAAATCTGGGGGTGTTGAAGGAGCAACTGTAATCTTTTCCCACCCATCTTCATCTTCTACCTTTTTGTCTTCAGAGAGCATTAAAATAAGGAATTTCGGAGGTTTTTATTGATTATTGTTCCAATAAGTCCCTTCACTTAACACCTAATATCAAGTCCCGATTACTTAACAAACCCGTAAATCAAAAACTTTTTAAACCCTTATCTTTCTCTATTTTTTATCCCATTTGTACTACTTTACGTAGGAGGGTAAATGAATAAAGAAGATGTTTTAAAGACTTTAGAAATAGCAAAGAGCAATTCTAAGAAAAGGAACTTTAAACAAGGCATAGACTTAATTGTTAATCTTAGCAATATTGATTTAAAGAAAAATAAAGTAGATGGTTTTGTTACATTAACTAAGCCGATTAAGAAAAGAAGGATTGGAGCTTTTGTTGATGTAGACTTAAAGGATCAAGCTAAGGAAATCTGTGATGTTGTAGTTCTTAAAGACGAGTTTGTTAAGTATAAGGATAAGAGGCTGGTAAAGAAATTAGCAAATCAGGCTGATTTTTTTATTGCCCAAGTTAATTTAATGCCTCAAGTGGCTTCAATCTTTGGTAGATTTTTAGGTTCTAGAGGCAAGATGCCTAATCCTAAGCTTGGCGGGGTAATTCCTCCTAAGGCTGATCTTAAATCCATAGTGGAGAGATTAAATAAAACCTTAAGGCTGGAAGCTAAAGGCGGAAGCATGATTAAAACTCTTATTGGCAGTGAAGATAGTAATGTAGATGAGGTTGTAAATAATGTTATAGCTGTCCACGAAACTTTAATGAATTTGCTTCCTAAAGGAAAAGAGAACATCAAAAATCTTGTTTTAAAATTAACAATGGGCATACCTGTTAGAATAGGAGAGAAAGAAGAGGATGTAAAGAAGAGATTAGCATTGAAGGAAGAGGAGTCAAGACCTAAGGAAAAGGAAATAAAGAAAGATGGAAAAGCCTAAAGCATTTGCTTCAGAGAAGAAGAAAGGAGAAGTAAAGAAAATTAAGAGTTTAGTAGAGAAACATCCAGTTTTAGGCCTAGCTGATATTACTGGGCTTCCAAGTCCTCAATTGCAGAAGATAAGATTAAATTTAAGAGAAAAGTTACTGATTAGAATAACAAAGACCAGATTGATTAAGCTAGTTTTAAGTGATTTAAAAAATATTCCTGGAATAGAAAAATTAAAAGGAAATCTAACTGGTATGCCAGCTTTATTATTTAGTAAAGAAGACCCATTTAAGCTAGCTAAATTGTTGTTAAGGAGTAAGTCAAGCGCTCCTGCAAGGGCTGGGCAGATTGCTCCAAAAGATCTTGTGATTAATGCAGGCCCTACTTCTTTTGTGCCAGGTCCTATTATTGGGGAATTAGGAGCAGCTGGCTTAAAGACTAGTGTGGAAGGGGGAAAGATTGTAATTAAGGAAGATAAGGTTATTGCTAACAAAGGGGACGTTATTACATCTAAGGTAGCTGATTTATTGAGCAAGTTTAAGATTGAACCTATGGAAGTTGGTTTGAAGATATTGGCTCTTTATGAAAATGGCGTAATCTATGGCGGTGATGTTCTAAGCATAGAGGATAAGGTATACCTTGAGAATCTTAAGAAAGCTTACAACGAAGCATTTTCTTTAGCTCTTGAATCTGGTTATATTATTAAGGAAACAGTAGAACACTTAATAAAAAAGGCAGAATTAGAAGCTAAATCTATAGCTAAGGAAACTAAGATTTTTGCCAACGATGGTGTTGAAGCTGTAATTAAAGAAGCTGAAGGAGAAGCCTTAGCATTAAAAGAAAAAATTCCGGAAGTAAAAGAAGAAAGTAAAGCTGAAATAAATGTTGAGGAGAAAAAACAAGAGGCAAAAGAAGAGCTTAAAGAAGAGCCTAAAGCTGATTTTATTAAGAAAACTGAAGAAGCAGAGAATATTGTTGATGAGATAGTCAAAAAAGCGCAAGCAGAAGGATTGAAGCCAGAAGAAGAAAAAACTAAAATTCAAAAAAGTCCTAGTGAAGAAGATATAAGAAAAGCAGAGGGTTTTGTAAAAAATTTAATGGAAGGTGGAGTTAGATCTGGAGATTTAGGAAAAAGCGCTTCTCAATTAAAGAAAGAGAGAGAAGAGCAGAAGAAGAAAAAAGAAAAAGATAAAAAAGAATTTGAGGATGCTGAGAAAGCTGCTCAAGATATTTTAAAGAGAGTATGATAATAGGAGGAAAGAATGGAATATATATACTGTGCGTTGTTATTGCACAAAGCCGGACAGCCTGTTAATGAGGAGAATGTAAAAAAAGTTTTAACAGCATCAGGAGTTAAAGTTGATGAAATTAGAGTTAAAGCTTTGGTTGCTGCTTTAGACGGTGTAGATATAGAGAAAACTATAAAGGAAGCTAGTATACCTGTAGTTAGTGCTGCACCAGTACAAGTAGAAGCTAAGAAAGAAGAAAAGAAGAAAGAAGAGAAAAAGAGTGAGGAACAGGCTGCAGCTGGATTAGGGTCGTTATTTGGTTAATGCCCTTTTGTGTTGGTAATAAATGGCAGATGAGAAAGAGTCTTTAGGAAAAGAATTCAATACACTTAGAGAAGAAATAACTAGTCTGAAGAATACTCTTGATGAGATTGATGCAGAAAAAGAAAAATGGTTTAAGAAAAAAGAAGATCTAAAATTAGTTGTTAACCAACTTATCTCCAAGATAAAAAATGTTAGAGAAGAAAAAGACGATGTGAGGGATAAGGTTGAGGAATTTAAAAAAGAAAGAGAAAAATACAATAATAAAGTAAGGGCTTTAATCGAAAATATAAAAAATTTGTATGACCAAAAAAACTTGCTTGGCAATAAGAAAGTTAAAGACCCTGAAACAATAAAAAAGAGGATAGAGAGCATAGAGTATAGCATAGAGCATGAAGCCTTGAGTTTTAATAAAGAAAAAAAATTAATGGAGGAGATTAAAAAATTAAAAAAGGAGTATAATGAAAGCAGCGAGGGCTTAAGCATAGTTAAAAATATTGATCAGGTTAGTAAAGAGATAGAAGAGAATAAAGAAAAAGCAGGCGATTATCATAAGATGATCAAGGGCCTTTTAATGGAAGGACAGAGCTATGAAGAATTTATCAAGATTTCTAAGGAAATAAATGAAGCTAGAAAGGAGCAAGAGGATGCCTTTGAGAGGTTTATTAGCTGTAAAAGAAATTTTAAGGAGAACAGCGAAAAATTAAAGGTTAAGTTAAAGTCTTTTAGCAAGGTAAAGAAGAGATTAGAACAGATTAAGAGAAGGGATAGGCAGGTAAAAGAAGAGAAACAAACTAAGGAGCTGGATAAGAAGGAACAGGAAGTTTATGAAAAATTAAGAAGAGGGGAGAAGTTAACTAAAGAAGACCTGCTAGTTTATCAGAATGGGGATGACAAGCAATAAGTTCTTATCAGGAATTAAATATGTCAATACCACTACAATTATTAATATTAATCTTAGTAACTTTAATGCCTTTTTTTGAATTAAGAGCAGGCATACCATTAGGAATTTTAAGAGGAAGTGTTGACCTGCCATTTGGATTGACTTTAAGCGGCTTTGGTTTTCCATGGTATACGGTATTTTTTATTGTTGTCCTTACAAACATAATTTTGGGGATTTTAATTTATCTGCTTATTAAAAGATTTATACATTTACTTATAAGGATTAAAATCTTTTCTAAGTTTTATGAGAATTATTCTAAGAGGGTTTATAAGAAAATTAACAAATATGTTGATAGATATGGAGAATGGGGTTTGATGATATTTATAGCTATACCTCTTCCAGGGAGTGGTTCTTATTCTGGTGCCTTAGCTGCACATTTAATTGGTTTAAGTTTTAAAAAATTCATTGTAGCCAATACTCTAGGAGTAATAACTGCAGGAATAATTGTGACCTTGTTGAGTTTAGGCATTGTTAACCTATTTTAGTGTTTTTTCTTAGCTTTTTCATAGAGGTATTTTATATCAGAATAAGCTGGAACAGATTTTATCTTCATTTTTCTTGTCAGAAAAATCCATATTAATGCTACATAAACAGAAGCAACAAAAGTCCAGAAAAACAAATGGATAGCGTTAAAATAGTTCACCCCATATTTTATCAGAACTAATATAATCAGATATATTCTTATTATATTTACGCTTAAAATTAACAAAGAACCATAAATAAACAGCTTTACTGATTTTATTAATGCCAATTCCTTTGTCAATAGTATTAATATGTAAAGCAAGTAATATGCTGATGCTGCGATGCATGCTGGAACAAATCTTACTGCTAGTTCTTGGAAGGCTAAAACTGTAGAGCTTGTGAATTGCGGAGCAAAGCCAGTTATTTTTAATAGAAAATAAGATGGGTATATTGTTAAAGGAGTAAAGACAAAGTAGAAAAAGGACAGGGGCATAACTAATAGCAAGAATAATCTTATAATTAATTTATATATGTAATTCATAATCCTTATTAATATCTAGGCATAATAAAGGTTTTCATAACTTATATAAACAAAATTCAGCTAATAAAAGTATGAAGAGATTATACTTAATAACCGCAGCAGGTATTGCGCTTTTGATAATCAGTTTTTTCTTTGATAATCAGATACTGGACTTTATCTTTTCTTTAAATTTGGGTTTTTTAAAAAGTGCGATGGTATTATTGGATCACTGGGTTACAAACGCGATATTATTCTTAGTTATCCCGACAATAATCCTGTTTCGCAAAGGGAATAAATTAATATTTTTATGGCTGTCTTTAGTTTTAAGTTTTTTAGTTGCTACCATATTAAAGGTTTTGGTAGCCAGAGAAAGACCTGACATCGCTTTAATTTCAGAAGATACTTTTAGCTTTCCGAGCAGGCACGCTATAATATCCTTTACAATTTTACCTTTTATGTTTAAAGAAACAAAATTATGGTACTGGTGGATTATAGCTATACTTATAGGATTAAGCAGATTAATATTAGGTGCTCACTATCTGAGTGATGTTATTGCTGGGGCGCTAATTGGTTATTATATTGGATACTTTTTATTAATCTTCTATAAAAAGAGAAAGATACTATTATAGAGTGGAGAATATAAATATTTATATACTAAATAATTATCCCATATAAAATCTAATGGGTGTTAGTTAATGAAGAAATTAATTATTAGTTGCATAGTAATGTTCTTGTTAGTAGCTGTTGGCGCATATGCTGCCTTAACAGGCACTGCTTTAAACACGCCTGCCGGCAATTTAGGACAAACTGTTACTGTTAATTTTAACTTAATTAACACAGAAACTTATAATATTACAAATGTTAACTTTACAGCTTCTAATTTAGTAGGACCTTCTGGCTATACTATTAATGCGCCTTTAATTAGTGATTTTACCTCAACAATAATTGTTGACTCTACAGTAAGTAGCAGCTTTAATGTTATAATACCCAGTGGAAGTAATGCAATTTTAGCAGGAACTTATGATGGAAATGTTAGTTTAACAGGTAGTGATGGAACATCAAATATAACTAGCCTGTTTTTATACAGTATGGTTGTAAATCCAGTTGGCGGATTAAGTGTAGATACTTATAGCACATCAAGCCCCCTGGTTTTAACAGCACAAGAGGGAGAAAGTAATAGTAACACAGCTGTTATTAGAAATACTGGAAGCACACAACTTAATAGCATAAGTATAACCCATAATGTAGACACTGGAGATGATGATGGGGATAATCTAACTCTTTCCATTGTACCACAGACATTTTCTTTATCTCCTGGAGGTTCAAGTACTATTACATTTACTGCTACAATGGGCGATAATCTTGATGTTGGAACATATAGCGGGAATGTATTTATTAATGATACAAGTGGAATTGGTAAGATATTCAGTTTAGATGCTAAAGTGACTCCAGAGGTTTGTGAGGGTGGTCCTATAGGCGAGCTTAAGGTTGATGTTGAGGAGCCAGATGATAATGATAATTTTGACTTTGGAGAAACAATAAATGTTGATGTTAGTGTACTAAATAAACATGATAAAGATTTAGATGTTATCATTGAAGCCTTCTTATACAACATAGATGAAGACGAGGAACTTGTTAGGGTAGAATTAGATGCTGGAGAAATTAAAGACGGTGATGAAGAAGACTTTACTTTAGACTTGGAAATCCCAGCTGATAATGATTTTAGTGAGGATGATGAATTTGTATTATATGTTAAAGCATATGAAGATGGCGACGAAGATGATAATTGTGACCAAGAGGATGTTGTTATAGATTTGGACAGGAAATCCCACGATGTTATTGTAACTGATGTAGCTTTAAATCCCAGCAGTGTAAGTTGTGGAGAGACAATAAGTATTGCTGTTGATGTAGCGAATGTTGGTACTAAGGATGAGGATGGTGTTACAGTAAAAGTATTCCATTCTGCTTTAGGATTAGACGAAACCTCAAGTAAATATGATCTGGAGAATTTTGATGATTCTGATAATGATGCCACAGCCAAGTTTGCTTACACAATACCAACTACTGTGAATCCCGGAACATTTTCAATAGAATCTCTTGTTACATTTAATAATGGGAAAGACAGCAATAGCGGATTTGGAACTTTAACAGTTACAAGCTGCAATGGAGAAGTTTTAACTGCTACAGCAGTTAGTACAGCAACTTCTGGAGTAAGTGCAGACCTTAATTTAGCTTCTAGCACTCAAGGTACGATAAGTGGATCAGAAGGGGGCAGGACTACATTTACTGTTGATGGTGTTAATGTTCATACTATAACTTTTGATATTGTAGCAACCTCATCTGCTACTATTACTGTAGCCTCAACTCCAGCAAGCTTTACATTGACTATTGGGGCGTCAAGAAGCGTTGATTTAAACAGTGATGGAAGAGATGATATTAGGGTAACTTTGAGTAAGATTGTTGGCGGAGTAGCTACTGTAAGCGTTGAAAAGATAAGCACAGGTGTAACAAGCTCATTGTCAACAACTACAGGATTTGTTCCAATAAATTTATGGAACCAGTTAGGAAGCAATTTAAGCAAGCCTTCAACAGTGTTCTGGATTGTAGCAGATCTGCTGCTGATTATTGTCTTAATATTTTTAATTAAGATGCTATTTACTAGGAGAACGTAATTATTCCATAGTAGTTACTTTCGAAAGGTTTATATATAGCTTTTTTCTATTGTTCTTATTAAAAAGGGTGTTCTTAAAAATTAAAAAAGGTAATAATGAATAAGAGCATATTAATAACAACTTTAGTATTTTTTGCATTAGCTTTTAGTGTTAATGCAGCTTTAACTTCTGTTACTTTAGACTCACCTTTAAACAACAGTGTTCAGAGCGGGAATATTTCCTTGTCTGCTACAGCTGTTGATGCTATCAATGTAAGTTTTTATTACGGCAGTGCTTTAATAGGAACTAATTCAACTGGAAACAATAGTTTTAGTCTAACATGGAATAGTATGCTAGTAAGCAATGGCTTGTATAGCCTAATAGCCCAGGCTACTAATGGCACCACTACACTTACTTCTTCAGCAGTTAGTGTTACTATAAACAATCCTGGATTAGGCAGTAGCGCTCCTACTTTATGTAATAATGTTGGAGATTTAAGGATTAATGATTTTGATTTTAATGATGAATTGGTGCCTGGAGAAGATATTTTAGCTGAGGTAGAGGTTGAGAACGTTGGAAGTAAGGATATTGAGGATGTTGAACTTGAATTAATACTTTATGATAACAATAATAATGAGAATATTAGTGTAGATACTATTAGCTTTGATTTAGATGAGGATGAGGAATTAACTAAGGAAATTACTCTGAGTGTTCCTAATAGATTTGATGAGGATGATGATTTAACCCTTTATGTTTTTGCTTTTGAAGATGATAAGATGGCTACCAATTGCGATTCTGTTAGTGATGATGTTAAGGTAGAAAGAGATGATGATGATGTTAGAATAGAAGACCTTACAATAAGCCCTAGTTTAATAAGCTGTGGGGAGAATTTTGAGGCTTTTGTTAAAGTAGAAAACTTTGGCAGTGATGACCAAGATGACTTAAAATTAACAATAAGCAATTCCGAATTAAGATTATTAGATACAATATACTTTGATTTGGATGCTTTTGATGGCCTTGATGAAGATGTTACTAAATTATTTACTTTCTTAGTTCCTAGAAATGCTAAGGATGGAACTTATACTATAAGTGCTGGTCTTGAATATGAGAATGGTAAGTCAGCTGACTCTAGTTCAGAAACTATAACTTTGAAGAATTGTGTTAAGGATATTTACGAGACTGAGGTTTCTGTTAGTGTGTTATCTAGTAGTGTTGCAGAAGGAAAAGCATTTTCTATCCCTGTAATTATTAAGAATAATGAGAATAAAGATATTACTTATGAGGTTAGTGTAAGTGGAGACTGGGTAGAGTTTAGCTCTGGTGATAGATTAAAGTTAAGAGCTGGGCAGGAGTCTACATTTTATGTTTCAGGAATGGTTAAATCTGGAATGGAAGGAAGCACTAGCGGAGTTGTTAGTGTTAAAGCTGATGGCACTCAGATTAAAACACAGCCTATTAGTGTGACAATAAGCAGTGATAAGGAAGAAACAGGATTGATAAGCCCATTAGTTGCTTTATCTTTGGGATTGGGCATAGTAACTTTGATAGTAATCATAGTTGTTGTTTTATATGCTGCTGTTTCTGGTAATAAGAAAGTTCCAAAACCTGATGCCATTAAACAAGTTAAGAAGAAGTAAAGGTTTTTAAATAAATATAATTTTTTCTTATAATGGAATCTTATCTCAAGAATAATGAGCTTATAAGTAAAAAAGAATGGGTTAATCTAATCAGTTCTTTAGAGAATAATTTCAATAATTTAGAGACAAATTTAGAGAGGAGCAAGAGAAGGTTAAAAGAAAGCTTGTTCAAAGCAGTTGAAAAAAGAAAAGACGACAGTTTAGGGATATTTCTTAGTGGAGGGGTTGATAGCAGTTTACTGGTTTTTATTGCCAAAGAGCTGGGGTTAAAGTTTAAGTGCTTTACAGTTGGTTTTCAAGAAAAATCCAAGAAACCTGAAGATTTGGAGTATAGTGAGAGGCTTGCTGAAGAGCTAAACTTAGAGCTTGTAAGTAGAGTTTATGGTTTAAATGAAGTAGAAAGCGCTGTTAAGGATGTTGTTAAGATTTTAAAGACAGATGATAGTGTTAAGGTTGGGATTGGAGTTGTTGTTTATTTAGGATTAAAGCTAGCCAAAGAGAATGAGGTTAAGGTTTTATTAGGCGGATTAGGTGTTGAGGAGACTTTATGTGGTTATAGGAGGCATAAAGATGTTTTTAGCAAGGAAGGTTTTGAAGGAGTGTATAAGGAATGCTGGAGAGGATTAAAAGAGATGTATGGTGTTGATTTGACAAGAGACTCTAGTATAATAAAAAGCATGAAGCTGGATGTTAGGACCCCCTTTTTGGATAAAGATTTTATTATAGAAGCTATGAAAATACACCCTATGCTTAAGATAAGTAATGATCAGAATAAGATTGTTTTGAGAGAAATGGCTAAGGATATTGGACTGAATTATAGTATTGCATTTAGGAAGAAAGTTGCTGCCCAATATGGGAGTAGAGTGGATAAAGCGATAGAGAAGTTAGCTAGGAAAAATGGGTTTAAATTTAAGAAAGATTGGTTGGGTAGTTTGAAGTCTTTAAGTTAATAATAAGCGCCGAGCAGGATTCGAACCTGCGAATAACCGCTCTGCAGGCGGTCCCGTTAGGCCACTTCGGTATCGGCGCATAGAAAATAGAATTTTAACCATCTTTTAAAAGTTTCTTTTAACAAATTCTATGGATTCTAAAGCTGTAATTAATTTATTTTGTTTGATTTTATTATCAAAGCTAATGTGTTTATAGAAGTTTCCAAAAGAAGGCCTTTCTATATCAAATTGGTATCCAATTGTCATTGAACCATCTTTTCTAATTTTTTTCCCATTAGATCTTATAGGCGAAGTTTTTATGTCAAAGAGATTTACCATACTTTTAATCTCCCCCATATAATATTTACAATATTCCTGAATATTTTTGTTTTTGTATTGGCTGATTGTAATTCTCCATCTAACTTTACCATTTCTTTGTTTAGTTGGGAAGATAGAGCCTTCACAGTCATATAATCCTCTTAAAAAAGCTGATTTGGTCTTTTCATCTGAATTCTTTATCCATAATGGGACTAAGAAGATCTTATCAGCTTTACAGCCTTCAACAACGCCTACTTTATTTAAGAATTTAGCTAATTCTTTTGAAATGAAAAAGAGCCTATATTGCATGTTCTTGACTTTTTTGGTATAAATTCTGCCTTTAATATTAAACAGCCCTTCTATTAGAGATTTGTGCCTGAGTATATCATCTTTATTATTAGAATAAAATGATATTAGATACCTCCAATTTCTCATTTGTAGATGTCCGTCAGAATTAATATCTGCTATAACCCTTGCGAGTTTAGGCGTTCCAATAAGTTTATTCCACTCGTTCATTTATTATTTAATTAAGACTCTTTTATTTATATGTCTCACGCGTATAAGGCGCGTAGACGCGTTTATAAAAAAGAGCGGACCTGATGGGATTTGAACCCACGACCCCTAGCTTAGAAGGCTAGTGCTCTTTCCAAACTGAGCTACAGGTCCATAATAGTCTGTTTTGATTATTACTTTTAAAACCTTTCTATAAAAACATTTATATACGCAATTCTGGTTATTCGCAATTTGAGCCGATGTTAGAATATACAAAATACAGAAGAGAAGCAACCAAGAATAAAGAGAAGAACATTGATACTGCTATCAAACTACTAAAGCCTCATCTGAAAAAAGGAGATCTGCTGATAACGAAGCCAAATCTTAGCAGTATTAAAATAAAACTGTTTAACCTTCCCTCTTATTTTATATCCTTGTTCAGCAAAGGCATGACACATTCAACTATATATGACGGGAAGGGAAATGTTGTTGATTTGGATTTTAGACTAAGAGAGTCTTTAAAAAAGATCCCTCTAAAGAATTTCTTGAGATCGAAATACAAGAAGTTTAAGGGAATTACTGTTTATATTGCCCAGCCTAGGATATATACCGATAAAAACAGATCTGATGTGGGGAAGGTTTTGGATGGGTTGTTGAAGAAAAGCAAGGATATTGGTTTCTCAGTAAGGCAATACTTTTTTATGCTCTACTGGGCTATAGTCAAGGGCATAAGATATAATAACATTTACAAGCTTAAAACTAAGCAATACAACCTCAAGAAAGTAGTTTGCAGCACCCTTAATGCTTATATTTTAAAGCTAGGTGGAGTTAAGCTAGGCACCAGGCCTTTAGTCTCTTTTTTGCCTTCTACGTTTATATTCAGCAAGTATTTCAAACTTAAGAAGAAAATCAAGATATAACCTGGCCCTATATTAGAGAATATTGCTGAGAATAAATTATAGGAAAAGTTTTATATAGCTAATTCTTTAAATCTGAGGTATGCTTAATTTTAAAGATATAGAGAACAAGTGGCAGAAAAAATGGAGGGATAATAAGATCTTTGAGGTAAAAGAGGAGAATAAAACTAAATTCTATAATCTAGAGATGTTTCCTTATCCAAGCGGCTCTGGCTTG
>Ga0209541_10010516_pt1 | contig 14728 bp, 13 predicted proteins | sample RifCSPlowO2_01_FD_184027 | JGI IMG/M metagenome (GOLD analysis project Ga0209541, IMG submission 184027) | Groundwater microbial communities from Rifle, Colorado - Rifle CSP2_plank lowO2_0.1 (SPAdes) (version 2) | ecosystem: Environmental > Aquatic > Deep subsurface > Groundwater | place... | reverse complement strand
CGCGCAGGAGATGCAGAAAGAAAAGAAGAAATTATTCGACCAATTCCGGCGAAAATGCTAAACTCATTTCGGTTCCGTTTTGCCACTAGAAAATACTGAGCTATGAAGGGATATCCATGCCGTGTATACTGTTCGTAAGATATGAACGGAACGAACGGTTCCATGTTCTCAAATCTCGCACTCGAGTTCGTGCGGGTGACGGAAGTGGGCGCGATCGCGGCCGCCAAGTGGATAGGCAAGGGCGACGGCAAGGCGGCCGACCAGGCGGCTGTCGACGCGATGCGCGAGTATTTCAATAAGATCGATTTCAATGGGGAGGTCGTCATTGGCGAGGGCGCGAAAGACGAAGCCGCCGAGCTCTATATCGGCGAGAAGCTCGGTACGGGAAGGGGCCCGCTGTGCGAGATAGCCGTCGATCCGCTGGAGTGCACGAGTTCCGTCGCCTACGGCCGCACAAATGCCCTTTCCGTCATCGCGACGGGGCCGGAAGGCTCTCTCTACCGCGCCGCCGATTCGTACATGGAAAAGCTCGCGGTCGGACCGAAAGCGAAGGGAGTGATAGACATGGACGTCTCGCCGAAGGAGAACATCGCGAAGGTCGCGCGGGCGCTCGGCAGAGAGGTCTCCGAGATAACCGTCGCCATCCTCGAACGACCGCGGCACGAAGAGCTCGTGGCGGCTGTGCGCGCCGCGGGCGCCCGCGTCCAGCTTTTTACCGACGGCGACGTCGCGATGGCCATCGCCGCGTGCAAGGGCAGTTCTCCCGTGGACATTCTCATGGGCGTCGGCGGGAGCGCCGAAGCGGTGCTCACCGCCGCCGCGATGCGCTGCCTCGGAGGCGAGATACTGTGCCGCTGGAAGCCCGCGGACGAGAAGCACGTCAAGCGCCTCAACGACGCCGGGGTAACGGACTTCTCGCCGGTGTTCCGGGCCGAAGACCTTGCGCGCGGCACAGACGTGAGCTTCACGGCGACCGGCGTCCTCTCCGGCCCCCTTGTGAAGGGCGTTACGGTCGGGGCAGAATATACCAACACCCACTCCGTCGTGATGTCTTCGAATCCGCAAACGATACGGTATATTAATACCCGGCATCTCACCCGATAATTATTAGTTCATAGTCAGTAGTTGGTGATATGAATATCGATACCTTGAAGCAAACAGCTAAGCAGATGGTTGCTCCCGGCCGTGGGCTCATCGCCGCCGACGAGAGCGCCGGCACGTGCAAGAAGCGTTTCGATGCCGTCGGCGTCGAATGCACCGAGGAGAACAGGCGGCTCTATCGCACGGCGCTCTTCGAGACTCCCGGTCTCGAGCAATACGTCAGCGGTGTGATTCTCTACGATGAGACGATTCGACAAAAGGGAAGTGACGGCACGCCTGTTCCCGAGATTCTCTCCAAGAAGGGAATTCTTTCCGGCATCAAAGTCGATGGCGGGCTCGATGAGCTTGCGCTCCATCCCGGAGAGAAAGTCACCAAGGGACTCGACGGTCTCCGCGAGCGGCTCGCAGAGTACAAAACGTTCGGCGCGAGATTCGCCAAGTGGCGCGCAGTCATCACCATCGGCGAAAATATCCCCAGCGACGCGTGCATTCACGCCAATGCGCACGCGCTCGCCCGCTACACGGCTCTTTGCCAGGAGGCAGACATCGTTCCGATGGTCGAGCCAGAAGTGATAATTGACGGCGATCATTCGCTCGAGCAATGCCACGACGCGAGCGTGCGAACGCTCAAGAAGGTGTTTGAAGAATTGGAAGATCAAGGAGTCGCATTGGAGGGAACGATACTGAAGGCGAGCATGGTCATTTCCGGTAAAAAGGCGGCGAAGCAATCGTCCGTGCAAGAGGTCGCGGAAGCAACGATACAAGCCCTGAAAGAGGCGGTGCCGAAAAATCTCGCCGGCGTTGTCTTCCTCTCCGGAGGCCAGGGCGACGAACAAGCCACTGCTCACTTGAACGCGATGAATAAGCTTGGGAAACAGCCGTGGCCGCTTTCTTTCTCCTACTCCCGCGCCATCCAAAATCCCGTGCTCAAGAAATGGGCGGAAAATCCTTCAGCCAACGTCAATGCGGCACAGGACATCCTACTCTTCCGCTCCAAGATGAACTCGCTCGCCGCGCAAGGCAAGTACTCGGACGAGATGGAGAACGAGCGACCGTACTAGAGGAAGCCATCGCTACGGCGGTGGCTTGTTGTGATGGCTCAGGTAGTTCCGCAAATGGAGATACATCCACACTACGCCAAGCTTTTTGCTCACGAGTGTGATTTTTAGCATTGGATTGTCTCGACTGTTGAGGTACAATACCAATACATATGTATCAGTATTGCACCAAGCACCATGAAAGCGGGTAAGAAGTTCCAAAGACGGGAACGAACGATAAAGATTCTCAAGATGGTGGCTGTGGGAGCGCTTATGATCGGCATAGGCGCTGTTCCTCCTCCATGGGCATTAGGGCGCATCCTCAAAGAGCTTACTATGTCTGATTCTGCCAAGAACCGCCGCTATGCTCGCAGAAAGTGGAGTGAGATTAAAAAGCGCGGCTACATACGGTCTGATGGCCGATCATACGCATTAACGCAGCGGGCGGAAAGGATACTCAGTGAGTCAGAACTGTGGAACCTCAAAATCCCGAAACAGAAGGACTGGGATCAATGTTGGTACCTTGTACTCTTCGATATTCCCGTCCGCAAAAACCAGTCCCGCCTTTCTTTCGACGGTATTCTGCGAAACCTTGGTCTCGTGATGTACCAACGTTCAGTTTGGATCTATCCACATCCGTGCCAAGGCACGATCGAACAAATAGCCCGCTTCTATGGTATTTCTGATCATGTTTCGTATGCCACCGCCATTGCACTCGATAGGCAAGCCAGTCTCAGGCGCCACTTCAAGGTCAAGTAATCCTTGCAACGATGTACAGTTCTGCATCATATGTATTGATATTGTACCTCTGCTGAAGGTAGCTACGTGCGCTCATCGAAACTGCCCATTTCCGGCACACCCAGGCGCTTCTGCAAGACTCTGACGCCAACGGCTGTATCGCCGTCATAGTTGCCGGGAGTGCCGGTCCTGAACGGTCTCGCACTCAAGAAGCCCTGCATCACCATCACCTTGTCCAAGTCTAGAGAACGCCGAATTTCTTGCCGACAGAGGTGAATTTTTCGACTGCTGTTGCGATGTCTTCTCTTGTGTGAGCCGCTGATACTTGCACGCGGATGCGAGCTTTGCCTTTCGGTACCACCGGGAACGCGAAGCCGATGACGTAGATGCCTTCGTCGAAAAGTGCTTTGGCCATCTCCACCGCCTTCTTTTCATCCCCGAGCATGATGGGAGTGATCGGATGCTGTGCCTCGGAAACGGTGAAGCCGCTCTGCTTCATTAACTCTCGGAAAAGTTTCGTATTCTCCCAGAGCCGCTCGCGATACTCTGGGTGTGTCTTCAGATAGTCGATGAGCCAGAGCGATGCGCCCGTTACCGCAGTATCGAGGGAGTTAGAGAAAAGATATGCGCGCGAACGATTGCGCAGATAGTCCGCTACCTCATTGTGAGTCGCGATAAATGCTCCTCCTGCGCCGCCGAGCGCTTTGCCGAAAGTTCCTGTCACAAAATCTACTCGGTCTTGCACGCCGCAATGTTCGGGTGTGCCGCCGCCACTCTTTCCCATCACGCCAATGGAGTGCGCATCGTCCACCATGACTAACGCCCCGTATTTGTCGGCCAAGTCGCATATCTCCTTAAGGGGCGCGATGTCGCCGTCCATGCTGAACACGCCGTCTGTTGCGATAACGCGCAGACGTTTCTCCCGTGTCGCCTTTAGTTTTTCCTCCAAGTCCGCCATGTCCATGTGCTTAAAGACAAGGCGCTCGGATTTTGTGAGCCGGATGGCGTCGATTATGGAGGCGTGATTCAGCTCGTCGCTGATGATAGCGTCGTCCGGGCCGAAAAATGTCTGGAAGAGGCCCACATTGGCCATGAAGCACGAAGTGTAAAGTACTGCGTCTTCCGTGCCGACGAGTCCAGCGACAGCGCGTTCCAAATCTTTGTGTATCGTTTGCGTGCCGCAAATGAAGCGCACTGAGGCGAGGCCGTAGCCCCATCTTCTAACCGCCTCCTCCGACGCTTTCTCCATCAGGTCCGTCCCCGAGAATCCCAGATAGTTATTGGCGCAAAAGTTCAGCACCTTTTTCCCCTCAACTGTTATCTCCCTCCCCTGCGGCGATTCCAGCACGCGCTCCTCCTTATACGTACCATTCTCTTTCGCGCCCGCGAGCTCAGCTTCGAGTATCGGTTTGAGGCTCTTATACATACTAGCCGCTTATCTTGAAGGTTATCTTCGGATGCTCGCTGAGAGCTTTCTCGAAGCTCTCGGGCGTGAACTTGTGAAAATCGAGCACCGTGCCCTTCCCTTCTTTCAGGATAGTCTTCCAAATAGCGTCCTGGATGCCGTTGCTTTTGTCGGAAAGCATCCGCTGGGCTATCTGCCACGTGCGGAATATCTCGCGGCCTATGATTCCGTAGAGCGTGAGCCCCCGCACGACGATCATGCGTGAAAAATCGGGCATCGTCACGTCGCCGTCCTTGATGCCGAACACTACGATCTGCCCGCCGCGGCGCGCGCTCCGAATGCAGTTGTTGAGGGAAGAAGCGGGTCCCGCCATTTCCATCGAGACGTCGACGCCCTTGCTGTATGTCAGCTCCATAACGCGCGCGACGACATCAGGGTCGTGTTCCCACTCGTTGGTCTTCTTCGCTTTTTTGATGAGTATCGTCTCGTGAGCGCCGAGCTCTTTTGCCGTTCTCAAGTTCTCCGGATTCACGTCGACGGCGATTATCTTGGCCGCTCCAAAATTCTTCGCAAGAAGGATGCTGAACATGCCAATGGGTCCGACACCGAACACAGCGACGCGCTGACCGCGGAGGTCGATGACGGTGCACGCATGCACGGCATTGCCGAACGGATCGTAGATAGCGGCTATCTCGGGCCGTACGCGACGTTTGTCGACCGCCCAGAGGTTTTTTGCCGGTATTTTCACGTATTCTGCAAAAATTCCGTCTATCGAAATGCCCAAGATAGCTTCGTTGAGGCACACGTGCTCTTCGCCGATACGGCACTGATAACAACGGCCGCAGGTCACGTGCGAATCGCCGGATACGAGCGAGCCGATTTCTATCTTCGCCGGATTCTTTTCATCCTGATCGTGATAGAGTCGCTCCACCATCGAGCCGACCTCGACGATCTCGCCGACGAATTCGTGACCGACGACGCGCGCCGTCTTTTTCTCGCGTTCCAATGAATCGTGCACCATGTCCTTGAACGCGGAACGGTACCAAAGTCCTCTGTCGGAGCCGCACACGCCCGCATGGCGCATCTTAATAATAACCGCGAGCGCATCATCAGGATTGTTCTTCTCATCAAGCTTTGGCATCGGTACGCTCCTCATGACGAAACCGCGACTGCCTTCCCAGCCATCCTCCTTCACGTCAATCGTGAGCGCTTTGACAGATTCCTTTGGCATTGGACTACCCTATCAAAACGTCGCCCGATTTCAACAAACCGCATAAGACCTGTTTGATAATTTGTACAGCTGAACAAATATTCATACACATCATTTGGATAGGAACGACGCCAGACGACCGGGGCGGGAGTACGCGTATACGTTCTTAATTCCGAGATCCTTCGCAATGGTCAATACCACCTCGATTAGTTGGTGCGAGACAGGGGCATCGTGAGATATGGCGACGTCGGCCTCTGGGGCAGGATATTTCAGGAGCATGTTGTAACCGAGAGCGCTCTTGTCCTCGGGTCTTCCGTCGGGAATGACGTCGACAAGTTTCGCTCCCGCACTCATTCCTCCCTTCGGTTTCTCGTGGAATCGCATGACTGGATCGTTCCCCCCTCTCAAATACTCCCGTACTTCGTCTGGCGCAGGAATCTTCTCTATCGGCTGTATCGGTTTCGACCGATAGTCGGCACTGCAGATCGAGATGCACGCGAGCGCGTTGCCTTGCGGATCGAGCACCTTAGGCGTGAGGAGGTCCGCGTATCTTGTCTTGAGTAGCTCTTCTGCCGATAAACTTGTTCGCACGACTGCGATCTGCCCGGCGAGCCGCTCGCTCGGCTCGGCCACCATGATGATGAGCTGTTTCGGAATGTTCTTCTCATACGCCGTCTTCTCCGCCGTGAGCGGCTGCCAGCAGCGGTTGTAGAGCTCGTATGAAGCGCCCACCCACCGCGAATAGCGATGCAGGACCGTGAATCTGTACCGAGGCGTCTTCATGAGGCCAAAGATGGATTCGAAGCGCTCGTACGGCAAGGTGTCCCTCAATATGCTCCGCTGTACCTTGCCGGTCGAGGTCATCGGAAGATCTTCGATGGGAAGCGCGCTGATATATTTGGGCGTTTCGTATGCGCTCACGTGCGGCGTGCCGAAAAGGAGCGAGCATTTGAGGCGACGCTTCGCGCTCGCCTCGTCAATTCCCTCCTGCCACGAAATGACGGCGCCGATCTCTTCTCCATATCGCTCGTCTGGCACCGCGACCACGTGGACCTGGTCTATGTCCGCGGAAATTTTCTTGAGCGCGTTCTCGACGGCAATAGGCGAGATGTTAATGCCTCCCTTGATGATGATCTCGCGCTTGCGGCCCTTCAGGTAATAGTATTTTTGCCCGTCGATGAAGCGAAAGAGCCCGACGTCGCCAGTCAGGAAGTAACCCTTCGCATCTCCTTGTTCACCGAAGGCTTTCTCTCCAGCAACGTATCCCTCCATAATGGCCGCACCTCTGACAACGAGCTCTCCATCCTCCCCCTCGCCGAGGAATTTTCCCTCGCCATCGGCGATCTGGAGATCCGCCCACGGCATCGCGGCACCGATGGAGTTCTCGTCGATTAGCTTGCCGTAGAGCGCCTCCGGCAGTCCCATCGGCACGCCCGTCACGCGCAAGGCCGTTTCCGTCTGCCCGTAGCCCTGATAGAGCAGGATGCCGAACTTCTTGCGGAACTCCTGCACGCTCTGCGCGATGACTGGCGCGGAACCTATCTGCATCCTGTCGAGGCGTATGCGGTCGCGGAACGACTCGAATTCGTCCTCGCGATGGAGCTGGTCGAAAAGGATGGATTGGACGATGGAGGTTATGGTCGCCCCCGTGTTCGCCATCTGTTGCCAGAAATGCGAATTCGAGTAGTTGGGCGGTATCGCGATCGTGCCGCCCGCGAGCAGGGTCGAGAGGCAGAAGGTCGTCGAATTGATGTGGTGCAGAGGAAGATTCACGAGGAACGTATCGTCGCCGGTAAACTGGAGCCACTGCCGGATGCCGTCGGCGTTGACGATTAAGTTCTTGAGAGAAAGCATCGCGCCCTTCGGATGGCCAGTCGTCCCCGAAGTGAAAAGGACAAGCGCGAGATGTTCGAGCCCATCTTCCGATACCGATGAACGACTTCGTAAGTCGTTCATTGGCAAACCTTCGAAATCTCTGATTTCAGTGTTCTTAAGATACTTCGATTCGATATTCTTGAGCGCGCCTTTTTGGGCGATGAGCACGCGTACCTTGTTCAAATTCAGCTTGTACTGATATTGCTCACCCGTGTCGCGCTTGGTGTCCATCGGAACCGTGACGATGCCCGAAGCCCACGCGGCCCACGAGAGAATGAGAAGCTCTGGAGAGTTCTTGAATGCAAGCGCGACCCTATCGCCTTTTTTGAGCCCGAGTCCCGACAGGTAGACGGCGGCAGATTCGATCAAACGGCTCAATTCCCGGTATGTGAGCCGTTTAACGACATTTCCCTCCTCGTCGCACCCGATAAGTGCCGCTTTATCCGGGCTTTTTTGCGCTAACGATGCAACGTGCTCCCGCAGGCTCTTGATGGGAACATTATTGCGCGTAGTAGGCCTTGGCTGTAGAGCGGCGGATGGAGATGGGTGCGAAGTCTTCGAGCGAGACGCAGAAGATTTCCGTGATACGTTGGCGATGCCGAGAGTCAGTGTTCCAGCCATACAACGAATAGATATCCCTCGAATTTCGAGGTTTCAGATAATCAAAACGGATTATTCCGCAAGAAAAACGCCCGCGCCCTCTTTCGCCCTCTGCGAAAGCTTGATGGCCGCGTCGTCGCCCTTCTTCGCGGCAGGCACGTCCTTGTGGTCGATCTGGATGGAGGCGACCGTGTCCTCAAACTCCTCCTCGCCCTTCTTCACCTTGATCGAAGCGCCTCGCGCGAGCTTCCCCGTCACCTTGACGACCGCAACGCCGAGCTTGTCGTACCAGTGCGTAACCGTCCCGACCTGTTTATCCGCCATACAAGCGTGATCTTAAGATTCCGATAACGACCTTTGAATCCGTATAATAGCACAACGGCTATGACGCGGAACGTCTTGATGATACATTTTTGAGCACGGGCCGTTAGCTCAGTGGTAGAGCACCTCATTTGCAATGAGGGGGTCAGCGGTTCAAATCCGCTACGGTCCACATCAGCCGAGTTTTGATCACAAAACTCCTCAAAAACCCTTGCAGTAGCTAGCTTATTCGCGGTTCGATAGCCGTCGGTTTTTGAGTATGCGAGACGAGCATCGAAAAGGAAGAAAAAGAGACGATGTTTTTCAACCGTATCGACGGTATCCCAAATGGATATTGGGTTTTTTAGCATTCCGATCGACTTATTCAGTGCGGTTCGATAAGGCACTTTGAGGTCTATGTTTTGCTCGCGCGAGAGCCCGTCAAGATCCTTTGCAGCTTCCTCAAGCTGCGCCTCGTAGGTGTTCTTGAGCATTTCTGACCTTGCCGTGCGAACGAGCTCTGTAAGATCGCGGACTTTTTGCTCTGTCGATTCTCGCTGTTTAGTTTTTAGAACTTGTTGCTGTCGGAAACCGCTCACCTCGTCTTTCCACACACGCTCGAACGTAAGCTCAGCGACATCGCTAACGTCCTCTTTGAGCCGATACTGACGAAGCAGTTCTCGGAAGTCGCGCTCAACACAATCCCGAGCTATCATTTTCGAATACAGACCACAGCCCTTTGCTTGGCAGTAGTAATACGGGTACCTTTTCGTTCTGCCTTTGGAAAATGTGCCAGTGAGCTTTTGTTGACACTCCGGACAAAGAACTAACCCACGCAGCGGAAACTCCGGTGATGTATCGATACGGATGCGCGCTTTCGTCTCTTCTTTGTGAAGTCGCTTTTGAATAAGTTCGAATGTATCGAGTGAGATGACTCCTTTGTGGACTCCTTTGCGACGTGATACACCCCAATCTGGATATTCGATATAGCCGGCGTGAAAGACGTCATTGAGCATATCGCTCACATCGTCGAGATAGTCCTCCGCTGAACGCTTTGAATGCTTCCAGTATCCTTGCTTGTGTAAGAAGCGAGCGACGTCGACTTTTCGAATGAAATCTCCCTTTGCGAACTTTTCTAGTGCCTGTTTTATCAGTAAGCCCTCTTTGTTTGGCACCAGTGTCTTTGAACCGGTGTGATCCTTGATCCGATCGTACCCGCGTCGGCGAGCGAATGGTTCGTAGCCGCGCTCGAGGCATGCTTTCATCTTCTGTATGACTTGCCTGCGATTTTGTTTTCTTTCTAGCTCAGCTTGGCCGGACATTATCAACTCAACAAACTGGCCCTCATCGCTGTCGTCGAACTTGTAGTTTAGGCACCGCAATAAAACATCGCGCTTTTTGAACTCTATTTTGAGTTTGAAATGGAACATGGCGTCGCGGGCAAAACGCTTTAGATCATCAAACACGACCACGAACTTCTTGTGAGGATTTGCGTCTATGTAGGTGAGCAGTGCGCGCATCGCGGGACGCTTCATAAAATCACCGCCACCCGAGAAAGTATCACGGAACGTTTTATGGTGAGGGATGTTCTGCGAGAGCAAGTCGTCCAAACATCGCTTTTCCTGACTATCGAGACCGGATCCCTCCGTCTCTTGGCGCCTGCCCGAAACTCGAGCGTACGCCAAGCCCACTCTACCCGCGTAGGGATTTACGCTTTCGATAAATCGCTCTAGCTCTTTATGTGTTTTTTTGATTGACATACTTTCCTAGCTCCTGACGGATGAGATCGCGGCAGAGGGACTCAATGTATCGCAAGCGCTGAAGGATCTCATAGTCCGTGCTCGTCTCATCGTTGAGCAGTTTCCGATATTCCGCAACCGATACTACCGGCTGTGGTTCATTATAGTCCGTGGAAGTTGTAGACATAGAAAACTGCTCGCTCACGGGAATGGACGAGCAGTTCTCAACTCCCGTGATGCTGCACGGGATATGGTCGCACCGATGATTTCTATTTCGTGTCGCTAACGCGCCTCGTTAGCGTTCGGCCTTTATGCCGTATCCGAACAAGTCTTTCGCAAGCTCGTTTGCTCTTTTCAACATCGTCCTTTGCCGGTCATTTTTAGGAACCCTGTCTCCTCGCTCTAACGCAGGGTCGATTTCCAAAAGGTCGTTTATTTCATCGAGCCGCTTTTCACTATCTCTTTTGATCCTGCGTTCTTTTGCTAACGCTTTCGGCATACCGCGTTTTAGGATCTCGTTTAGCTCATGTATCGCTTCCTTGGCCTCAACGTCGTCAAGGGGCGAATAGGCCCGAATAACGGCCCAGCGGATGGGCAGTGCTCTATCGCTGATCTGAAGGTCGGTGTCTATCTCCCAGTTTTGCTCTGGGAAAGCGACTCGACCGCGGATGATGTACCATGCGATGCCATAACTACTGTCTTTGTAGAAGTTGTACGGAAGACAGAACTTCTCCCCGATTCGAATGACCTTTCGCTGGAACTCCGAAGGTGCCGGTGCAGAGTCTCGAAGCGCAAACGGCCATTCCACGAAGAAGCCGAGTTGCTTTAGCTTTGCGTCGGAATCGCGATTAGCACGTTCCACATCCATTTGATCGTATGGATTGAGGTCAGCGTTTCGATCGTAATCGGTGATGTAGCCACGGGGTGGTATCTTGAAGCGTCTTCTCACTTCTCTTACTTCTTGTTGAAACTCGGGCACCATCATCAACAAAGCCATGACCCGATAGTTGCGACGAGTAGACGCGGCTTCTTTGAGTCGTTTTTTGTCCCGTGATTTCACATCGCTTTTATAGTTCGAAGTATTCTAAAGGTCGACCGTGGATGTTGTAGTTTCCGTCTGCGCGTTTGTTTTGCTGTAAAAAGCGCCCCGAAGAAAAGGAGACACCCTCCTGATCCTTATATCGAAACGCGATGCGAGGTTTCTTTAGCTCTTGTGTGAAGAAAGCGGTCGAATCATACCGGTATTCGATTGGGCGTGTTTTCTCCGCGGGGGAGAGACGAAGGACGACAGGCATCCACGACGCGCTTCTCAAGTCATCGGCCTCGAGAGTAAACTCAATATCGACTGCGGGCTTGTCTCCCGCATTGATGACCTCAAACGAGATTTTATTTCCGTCGGGCCCTCCGGAGACCATGATGTTTTCTGCGAGATCTACGCGGGGTCTATTTTTTGTAGGTTCTGGCACTTTTAGCTTTCTCTCGTTCAGCACTTTCTGATGTATGAAGGCGAACTGATGAGCAATCTGTTTTTGGACAGGAGTTCCTCTCCCGTGATGGAACTCGGGATGCTCAAGCTCCGAACCATGCTGCTCTTTCAGCTTCTCCATGATGAACGCGGGTGAAATCAGTTTTGCTACTGCATCGTAGTTCTCGCGGTGGAACTCTGATCTGCTGGGAAGTCCACTTTCTATGCCCCAACTCACACCAACGTAGGTGTCGAGGAGGTCGTGCACTTGTGCAGGATCCGCATCGAACAGTTTCTTGAGATGCGCTTCAACTTCTGTGTGGTTTCCATATTCGTTCCAGACCCACAAAAGACGCGGGGTGTCACTTCCGTAGGTTTTGTATAACGGGGTTTCTGCAGCTTTTGTTTTGATCCGGTCTGCTAACAAGGCACCGAGTTTTTTCTCTGTAGCGTCTGAAATGAGACGTTCTGACTCACTCTTGTCTTTGTCCCGTCGGAGCCAGCGCATGCACTCGAAGGCGAAAGGGAGGGGCTCGGCTTTTTTTACTACTTCTTTTGCGAGATTGTCTCGATTCCGGCCGGCAGGGACTTTTTTGACAAGTTCTGAAATCAAAATCGCCGCCTGTGAGAAACTCCAATCAGAGAAAAGCTGCCTCTCTCGTGGTACGAGACCGCCACTGCGCGCAAAAGCCAACGCAAGCCGAGGTGCCACCTTTGGTTCAATGAGGATTTCCTTGAAACGGAGTTTCTTGACGAGCGAAGACATGCCATTCCGTCCGCTGAAGCTCTTTAGAACCTCGTCCACCTCTTCGTCTTTTTTTGTCTCTATTTCCTTTATGAATGCCTCTGCCGCTAGGTCTGGTACATCGCCTGCCGGCACGCTGTATTGGAAATAGCGCTTGAAGTACTCCTCGGAACACACTCTCTGCTCGTTTGCCCAGATCCTGTCCCATTCATCTCCGTACGTCACATTCCCTTCGGAACGCGGGAAGAGTGGTTTGAGGAGTCTCTCTTTGACCTGTTCGTTATCAACGACTCCTGCTTCTTTCAGCGTAGCGTCGATGAGGTCATTCACGCGTTTAGCTTCAGCGTCCTGATGACGTCCTGACTTTCGCCGACGGAGAAAATGCTCCGGATTGTTCCTGATGACTCCATAGAGCTTCGGATAGAAAATGCGTATTCCCTCGATCAGCATGTGATCGACCGGATGAACTTCTCCTTTGAGAATCGGAAGAGCGAAGGTCAGGGCGTTTGCATACAGCTTCGCTTGTCTGGGGGTCGAGAGTTTTTCTTCAAGGCCGTCGACGAAATGACGAGTGAAAGAGTCGACCTGTTCTTGTGCAAGCTCTATCTTGCTCAAAGCAAGTGCCGCATCGACTCCCTCAAACACCATGCGCCGAAGTTCGATCTCATCGGCCGCTGGGAGGTGAAGAGGGATCTGAACGATTTTTTCCAGAAAACTACGGCCAGCGCCTGAACCGCCCTCTCCGTACTTCGTCCCCAGAGCAGAGGAGACCATAGCGTCGTCGAAAGCGAGAACGTAGCTGACTCCATTGAATCCTGCGGACAGCTTCACGAGCTTGAATACCGCGTGTATCTCATCTCGATCCAAACGATCAATATCATCAATCATTACCACAATCCTTTTACCTGAATCCTCAAGGATTTTTTCGAGACGAGTCTTCATTTCGTCCAACTCGATAGTTGAAAGGGCTTTGCCGATATTCATAGCTGCGTCGCCCGCTCCGACTTGTACCACCCCGCCAACGGTGAGCGACGCGACGGAAAGAAGTGAGCCGTATTTTTCGAGCAGCTTTCCGATATCTTCTTTTTTGTTTGAAAGGGTTTTTCCTACTTTTTGTGCCAGCGTCTTGAAGAAACCCTGAAGGAGTTGTTCTTGAGAGCCGAAGAACCAAGGATTGAAACGAACGGGTATGGTGTTGCCATGCTCACGCAGCGCAAGTTCCATCAGTCGAAGAGTAGAGGTTTTTCCATCACCCCACGGCCCATAGACCCCGACCACGACGCTACTGGGGTCAGACCGAATGGCTAAAGTGTCGGCAATCCTTTTTGCGAACGTCCATCGCTTGAACCGATCGTCGGCTATTGTCTCGATTGGTTGATCCGAAAAATAGGTGGATTTTTGAGGTTCTTCAGGGACGGGGGCCGTTTTTATAGTTGTGTCGTTTTCCTCACGGATCAAGTCGGTCGGTTTACTGAGGAAGCCCGATATTTGCTCCCGAAGCCATGTTGTAACACCTTTCATAACTCCCATCTTCCACGAAATGAAGGCAAAAGTCTATGTTCTGTCAGGCTTTCGGCGATCTCCGAAACACGCTATCATTGAAAAACAGCCGAATATCGGCTCGCGGAAGCGGGACCTAACCCATTCGAACAACGAGTGGCATGGTCTGAAAGTCGATCAAGCACGGAAAACCCGTCATGGAGTTGCTTGATCGCCGTATGGGGAAACCTGTACGAGAGGGTTCGCCCTCTATCCGTGGCGGGCTTTGTGTTTGTGCTCGCTGCGGTCGCTTATCAGTTTTATCAAGCAACTATGCAAGAAAAGCGAGCAGGAGATATCGTTCTTCCAGGCAAGGGATGGCAGTGGGTTGTAAGCACATTGATTTTTTTGATAGCGATTATCGTGATCGCTATTCAGTCAGCCGACGACAAAAACGTGGTAGTGCGAGGACAACCAGGTTTCGAGCAAGCACGCGCACGAGCAGTAGAGGCGCAAGCGCAAAAGGAAACGGACGCCGCCGTTTCGAACGCGGTGGATCAGTTCATGCAGGTAACGCCCGACAAGACACAATCCTCGGTGCAAGCGATGGCAGACTTTATGGTGAAAGACGGAAACATCACTGGCCTTCGCATGTGGGCGCAATCGCTCGGCGTATCGAGTCCAGACTTTGCGAGTGCGCTGACACTTCGAGAGGAGATTCGTCGCGCATCAAACGACTTTTCAATCTATCGAGACAAAAAAGAAGTGCTACGCCTCATAGAGCTACTCGGCGGTTTTTCTTCTGATGGAGACTGAATCCCGAGCATAATCGGATATGCATGGATCGGCTTATCCCTCTCTTTTTCTTCAAGTCGTTTGACTTGTTCCTCTGCATAAAAAAGAGCGAGATCCCATTTTACTAATCTTCACCCAACTCCCTAGCTGTAAAGAGGCCTGATGCTTTGAGACATCCTCGCAGGAAATGCGGGTTGCGCGCTCGTCGTTTCAAGGATCGATACACCTTCCCTCGCAGC
>Ga0209541_10010515_pt1 | contig 14731 bp, 10 predicted proteins | sample RifCSPlowO2_01_FD_184027 | JGI IMG/M metagenome (GOLD analysis project Ga0209541, IMG submission 184027) | Groundwater microbial communities from Rifle, Colorado - Rifle CSP2_plank lowO2_0.1 (SPAdes) (version 2) | ecosystem: Environmental > Aquatic > Deep subsurface > Groundwater | place... | reverse complement strand
TTATGTCAATACCTAAGGGATGGTGTAGTATAATATTTGTTGCACAAAAAAAGCCGTGGTAATGAATCCACGGCTTTTCCAAAAGTCTTTATTTTATTATCTCCATCTTTCTGCCTATTTGGACAAATGCAGACACCACTCGCTCAATATCTTTGTCGGTATGAGAAGCCGAAATTTGAACGCGTATTCTTGCTTTTCCCTCTGGAACTACAGGATAGCTAAAGGCAATTACAAAAATACCTTTTTTTAAAATTTCGCTTGCCATAGTCTTTGCCAACTTAGCATCACCAAGTATTATTGGCACAATAGGATGCTCATCTTTTGAAATAGTAAACCCTGCTTTTTCCATTAACTGCCTAAATTTTTGCACATTTTTCCAAAGCGTTTTTCTTAATTCTGGATGCTGGCTAATATAATCAATCGCAAAAGAATTAACCCCTGTAATAACTGGTGAAAGCGAATTTGAAAAAAGATAATTTCTTGATCGTTGGCGTAAAAATTCAATATTCTCTTTTGAAGAAACAATAAAGCCTCCAGATGCTCCTCCAAGCGCCTTACCAAAAGTTGAGGTGATAAAATCAATGCGATTTTTTACTGGCCCTAAAACTTGCTTAAACACTTCTGCATGTTGGTGAGTTCCTCTGCCGGTTTTTCCTAAAAATCCAGTCGCATGTGAATCATCCATTAATAAGAGCGCATTATACTTATCGGACAAATCGCATATCTCTTTTATTTTTGCAATATCTCCTTCCATGCTAAAAACGCCATCGGTAACAATTAACCGCAATCTTTTATTCTTAGTGCTTATTAGCTTTTCTTCAAGGTCTTTTAAATCAGAATGCTTATACACAAGCCTTTCTGCCTTAGAAAGTCTTGTACCATCAATAATACTTGCGTGATTCAATTCATCTGAAATAATCGCATCTTCAGAATTTACAATTGCCTGAAATATGCCTGTATTTGCATCAAAGCATGAGTTATAAAGTATGGCATCATCGTAACCCATAAACTTTGCAATCTTTTTTTCAAGCTCTTTGTGTATTTTTAGCGTACCGCAAATAAAACGCACCGAAGAAAGGCCAAATCCCCATTTATCTAGTGTTTTCTTCCCAGCATTAATTAATTCTTTTTTACTAGAAAGTCCAAGATAATTATTAGAACAAAAATTAAGGTATTTTTTGCCCCCAATAGTTATTTCTCTGCCTTGTTTTGAATTTATAATGCCCTCTTCTTTAAAAAGTCCCTTTTCTTTTATTGCAACAAGTTCGGCTTCTATTATTTTTTTAAATGTTGTGTTCATAATTTAAATATTATTTTTGGATATTCTTTCATTGATTTTTCAAAATCTTCTTTATTATAACTATTAAAATCAATAATAGTGCCTTCGCCTTTTTTTAAAATCACTTCCCATATTTTTTCTTGTACTCCGTTTGATTTGTCGCATAATAAATTGTGCGATGCTTCCCATGTTTCAAAAATTCTTCGGCCAATCACTCCGTAAATAGTCAAACCCTTTGTAATTATTTGTGAAAATTTAGGTATCGTAAAATCACCGTCTTTTAATCCGAATAACACTACTTGTCCCCCCCTTCTTGTTGCAGCAAATGAATTTAATACAGAACTTAAGGGCCCTGCCATTTCCATGCAAACATCTATGCCAATATTTTCAGTTAAAGACAGTATATTTTTTGCAATACTTTCATCAGCTAGCAACGAGTGGTCTGCACCCATTTTTTCGGCTAACTTTAAATTTTCTAAATTCACATCAATTGCGATGATTTTTTTAGCGCCAAAATGCTTTAAAATTGCAATTGCAAATAATCCAATTGCCCCTGTTCCAAACACTGCAACGGTTTGGTCTTTTGGTTGAAATTTGCTTACCGCGTGCATTGCATTACCAAAAGGATCCATAATTGAAGCTATTTGGGGCCTAATTAAATTTAAATCAACCGCAAAAAGATTTTTAGCAGGAAGCTTTACATATTGAGCAAAAATTCCATCAATAGAAATTCCTAAAATTAATTCGTTAGTGCATACATTATTTTGCCCAATTTTACACTGATAACATTGTCCACAAGTTATATGAGAATCACCCGAAACCGCAGTGCCAATGCTTATTTTTTGGCTTCTTTGCTCATTTGCCTTTGAGCCAAGTAAAACAACTTCTCCTAAAAATTCGTGACCCAAAATTCTTGTGGTTTTTTGCTCATTTTCAAGAGAGCTTTCAATTAAATTTTTAAAAACTTCTCTTTTAAAAATTCCCCTGTCGGTTCCGCAAACCCCAGCATATGTTATTTTTAAAACAACACAAAAAGCATCTTTGGGATTTTTTTGCTCATCTAAAACCGGCATTGCAATTTCTCGTTTTATAAAACCGGCTGATGTATTCCAGCCATCTTTTTTTGTATCAAAAGTTAAACCTAAAATTTCTTCTGCCATTTTAATTAAGATTTAAATAATATGCAAAGCATATTTTCGTCGCCACTTGGCAATAATATATTTCACGCTTAAAAATGGGAATGTGTTTTCATTTTTAATCGCTCATATCTTATTGCCTTCACTTGCTAGAAAATAAAAATTATTTTTTTCTATTTTAAAACCTAGTTTTTGATATAAGCTATTTGCAGCGACCCTATCTAAATCACAAGTTAAAAATAATTTTTCAATGTGTAATTTTTTTGCTAAATCAATCGCATGGCGCATCAATTTTTCGCCCAATCCCTTGCCCCTATATTTTTCACTTATTATTAAATGCTCTATGGTTCCTTTAAGGCCGGAAAGTTTATATATTCTCACCAAAGTTACTGTACCAATAATATCATTTTTGTCATAAATAACCAACACACAACTGTGTGTAATTAAAGATGCAAAATAATCAGGCGTCATTTGATATCCTGTTTTAGACCACTGAAGTAAAATTTTGTTTATTCCTAAAAGCACCTTTTTATCAAATTTGGTTATTTGTTTTATAGTAAAATGAGACTCCATAATATTATTTGCCAAGTTCTTTAATTTTTTTAAGCATTGTTGGCAATTTTTTAAAACTTTCCAAAAATGCATTCATCATTATAGTTCCACGCAAAGCGGCTGATGGGTGAAACATGGGTGCCACAAACCAGTTACCTGCTTTAAAAAGCTTTCCTTGGTCGCGGGTTATTTTGGCATTTGGCAAAAAATAATTCATTGAAAACCGGCCCAAAGGAACAATAATTTTTGGATTTATAATTTCAATTTGGCGAGTAAGATATGGTTTATAAGCCAGTATTTCTTCTGGCAGAGGGTCTCTATTTTCAGGAGGCCTGCGTTTTACAATATTGGTAATATACACATCTTCCTCTTTCCAATTAATTTGGCGGATAGATTTTCGCAAAAGTTGTCCAGATCTTCCAACAAATGGCCTTATTTGTTGGTCTTCAATGGCGCCAGGCGCTTCACCAATAAAAAGAACTTCGCAATCTGGATTACCCTCTCCAAATACCAAATTTGATATAAGGGGAATATTTTTATTTTGAGAAATTTCTTCTTCTAGTTTTTTTAAAAGCAAAACCTTATCCATTTTATTTAACTAGGTGAATTTTATTTAGTATCTATAATATATATTATTTTTTCCTTGATTTATTGTAAGATACCTTGAATCACGAAATGCCCAATGGAAAGGCAAGTTTCAGGTCTTTTCTCTAAATCTGGGTTGAAAATCCGCAATAATTATTTTATGTAGTAAACTACATAAAATAATTCTATCAAATTTTCACCTTCCAGATTTAGAGAAAATCTCAAGAAAGCATTTAATAATTCAAGGTAAGATACAATAAATTCTTTTTAACTAAGCATTCCATATTTTACAGGTTTTACATTGTTTTGCATAAAGTGTATAAAAATGTGGTGGACCCACGGGGAATCGAACCCCGCCCTCATCCATGCCATGGATGCGTAATGCCGATTTACTATGGGCCCTAATTTAGACAATATTAAACATAATTCAAAGGAGTTGAATTAGGTTTGGGATTCTATTTCAGCTTTAATTTCTTGGTCAATGAAATAAGGCAAATCTTCTGGAGCTATATTGCCATTCCCCCTTTGTTGTAAAATGTCTACTAATATTTTTTCAATTTGATGACCGGTTCTGCGATGAATACTAAAAATAGATTCTCCATTAAAATATTTTTTACTATCTTCTGATAATAATCCATATCTTTCTTGCGAACCTTGCTCCCGTCGGTCTAGTGCATTTACTGCTTCACCATCTTCTCCTATTTCAGAAGGTTTCACCCATTCATCGCCATCAGTATATGAATCTATATACATCAAAACAAGGCAAGTAATATCTTCTTGAGAAAGATTTTCTTTTTCTAGTATTTGTTTTTTTACAGAAGGGTCAAAACTTTTAGAAACGATTATTTCAATAACATCCTTATTGAAATTCTTTTTTTCTAATGCTTCATCTAATGTTTCACTAGCTTTTTCTTCGGCTTCTAAAATACTATTCCAAGTCATATTTTTTTCTTCAATAATATCAATTTCTTTTCTTTTAAAAAAATCGTGCAAGGCAGCTGCTATCATTAAATCTCTTTTTCTCTCTTTTGAAAAACCTAATTTATCTGCAAATATTAACGCTCTTGCTGTTTCTACAAGACAATGCTTTGAAACATTTTTCCAACTTCGGTTTCGTTTTTCATCCCAATCCCAAAGTTCAGATTCCTTATGCATTTTCAAAGCTTCTCGGACACTTAATCCAAGTTTTACAAAAAATTTATGTTTCTTCTCCTCAAATATTCTTACCTTTTCTTTGTTTGATTCTTCTAAAGAAGATCCATCTCTTGTAGATATTTCTGACATATATTTATATTAGACTTTATTTTATATATTAGCTCTTTTATACCCTTGCAATGCAGCCAATTTTTGTTTATTCATTTACTCCAGAGTTACCACACGGAATAGAATCTTCATTTAAATCAAGAACTGCTTCTGCGATGGCGCATGTGATACTAGCAATACTGTTAAAGTTTTCTGAATTACTTAGGCTCTAGACTAGATATCCAACCTAGCCACGATATTTTTTAATGATATTCCAAAGCTCTTTTTCCAGTATAGTATTTTTTCTTCCGTAACGCCATTCAGACTCTTTTAAATGCAACTCGAAATTCTTTTTGACGCCGTTAAACTTTGCAAATCTTCGTTTGGTAAAGCTCCAGAAGTTTTCGATGCCGTTGATGTGGATTCCACCACCTTTTGAAAATTCGTTCTCTCCATGATTGACCCGAAAGTGTTTGTCATATCCCACATCTACTAAGCCGTCATAGGATCGCCAACCATCGGAATAAATGGTAGTCGAAGTGTCGATTTTCCCTCGTATAATGGCATTTAATACTTCGCTGGTGCAGTTGGGAATAATTTCGGTATAGACCTTGCCATTACGCTTTAAAATTCCAAATACCGGTTGCTTTCTTGTGCCTCTTCCTCGTTTTAATTTTCCATGAAAGCCCCGAATTCTTCTGGCTCCAAAATATGCTTCATCGACTTCCGCCTCACCGAACATCTTTTCACATTCTTGCATTTGATGGGCATAAATCGCCCTGCGAAATTTCTTGAACCAAAGATTTATCGTGTTGCGATTTATGCCCGTCAGACCAGCCGTTTTTGAGGCGGGAATATCGAAGCAAAAAAGGGAAATAATTCTTTTAATCTTAAAATTCGTTAATTTGGCCTTTTTGAACTTAATTTCCGTCATTTTTCTATTATATCATGACCGATATCTAGTCTAGAGCCAAATTTATTATAACAATTCTTTTTACAATAAATAGTGGATAAATATAAACTAATCTTTTAATATCGCACTCACTGGAAAGAATGATTTCCTATGTATTTTAGATGGACCAAATTCGTACAAGTTTTTTATATGAAGTGCAGTCCCATAACCCTTATGCTTACCAAAATCATAGTTTGGATATTTTTTATGCATTTTTTGCATTATTCTATCTCTTGTAACTTTAGCAATAATACTTGCCGCAGCAATAGAAAATACTTTTTGATCTCCCTTGATAATTGATTTTTGGGAAATTTTAGTTTTGAGACCAAAATTTCCGTCAATCAACAAAAAATCTACATTTGGGATTTGAGATTTTTGATTTAGATTTTTGGATTTAGAATTTAAATTATCTATTGCTTTAATCATAGATAATTTCGTAGCTTCCAAAATATTTATTTTATCAATTACTTTTTCTGAAACCACGCCTACTCCCCATTGAATATCTTTATGATTGGTTAAAATTTCGTAAAAATATTCCCGCTTTTTTTCAGAAAGTTTTTTAGAATCATCTATTTTTGGAAATTGGAAATTGGGATTTGGGACTTGCCGGACGGTAACCGCCGCGGCGGTTACTGGTCCAGCAAGTGGCCCGCGCCCAGCTTCGTCTATTCCAGCTACAAATTTATAACCTTGGCGCCATAATTTTTTTTCTTCTTTAAGATTCGGGGATTTCATTTGTTAATTTTAGCATAATTTTTCTTTATTGACCCTTCACCCAAAATGACATTTGAGACATAAGCTTAAGTGTTGATGTAATGTAAAATTATCAAAAAGTTTAGGGGGTAAATAATATCAGTGTCATTTTGGGTGAAGAGTTGACTTTGAATTTTAGAAAAACTAAAATGTAGTATAAATAAATTTTCTATTAAATGAAACTCGCTCATCTTCACACTCACTCACATTATTCCCTTTTAGACGGATTACCAAAAATTCCAGAGCTTTTAGATTATGTAAAAGAATTGGGAATGGATTCGGTTGCCTTAACCGATCATGGAGTAATGTACGGCGCAGTTGAATTTTATAAAGAAGCAAAAAAACGCGGAATTAAACCAATTATTGGATGCGAAGTATATGTTGCCTATGAATCGCGCCTAGACAAAAGACCCAATATAGATTCAAAAAGCTATCATATGATTTTGCTTGCAAGAAACCAAACAGGATATGAAAACTTAGTAAAATTGGTAACAAAAGCGCACTTAGAAGGTTTTTACTATAAGCCTCGCATTGACGAAGAAATTTTAGAAAAATACGCAGAAGGCTTAATCGCAACTTCGGCTTGTTTAAATGGCAAAATTCCAAAAATGCTTTTGGCAAATAAATTAGATGAAGCCGAGGCCTTAGCGAAAAAATATGAAAAGTGGTTTGGTAAAGAGCATTTTTATTTAGAATTGCAATACCACAAAAATATTCCCGAGCAGCAAGTGTTGAATAAAAAAATCATTGAACTCTCAAAAAAAACCGGCATTCCGCTTGTAGCAACCAATGACATACATTATTTAAGACCCGAAGACGCTGATGCTCAAGATATTTTAATGCTCATAAATACCGGAGCTGACCCAAATGATCCCGAAAGACTAACTTTGAAAAACGATGATTTTTCAATGTTAAGCCCTGAAAAAATGGCGGAAATTTTTAAGGATACCCCTGAAGCAATTGAAAATACCCAAAAAATTGCAGACAAATGCGATTTTAATTTTGAATTGGGAAAGCCTAAGCTCCCCCATTTTGAGGTTCCCAACAAAAAAACTCCTGAAGAGTATTTAACAGAACTTTGTCGCGATGGCTTGAAAAAAAGATTTGGTGAAAATATAACAAAAGAAATAACGGAAAGAATAGATTACGAATTATCAGTCATCAATAAAATGGGATTTGCAGGATATATTTTAATTGTGCAAGATTTTGTAAATTGGGCAAAAAATAATAGGATCGTGGTAGGACCTGGGCGAGGTTCCTCTGGAGGCAGTTTGGTGTGCTATGCAACCAACATCACCAATGTTGATCCCTTAAAACACGATTTGCTTTTTGAAAGGTTTTTAAATCCGGAAAGAATTTCTATGCCCGATATTGATATGGATTTTACTGACAGACGAAGAGACGAAGTAATAAAATATGTTACCCAAAAATATGGCCAAGACTTCGTTGCCCAAATTATCACTTTTGGAACCATGGCTGCTAGGGCCGTAATAAGAGATGTAGGCCGAGCGCTTCAATACGCATATAGTTACTGTGACACCATGGCAAAAATGATACCCCCTGGAATGGACCTGCAAGAAACTCTAGAAAAAGTAAGCGAATTTAAAGATTTATATAAAAGCGATATACAAGCTAAAAGGTTAATTGATTTGGGACTAAAACTTGAAGGAGTGGCGCGCCACGCTTCAACCCATGCGTGCGGAATAGTGATTTCGGCCAACCCCCTAACTGAATTGGTTCCTTTGCAACACCCTCCAGGCCAAGACGATACCACTATTACCCAATACGAAATGCACAGCATTGAAGACTTAGGGCTTTTGAAAATGGACTTTTTAGGGTTAAAAAACTTAACCATTATTGAAGACACCTTGGCCCGAATATTTGTGATAAGAAATGAAAAAATTGATATAGATAAAATCCCCTATGATGACAAAAAAACTTACAAACTTTTGCAAGATGCCCTAACCACCTGTGTTTTTCAACTTGAATCAGACGGAATGAAAAGATATTTGAAAGATTTAAAATCCACCGAATTTGAAGATATTGTGGCAATGGTAGCCTTATATAGACCCGGCCCTATGCAATTTATTCCCGACTACATTGAAAGAAAACACGGCAAACAAAAAATAACTTATATTTTGCCCCAACTAGAACCTATTTTGAAAAACACACAGGGTATTATGATTTACCAAGAACAACTAATGAAAGTGGCACAGGAAATTGCCGGTTTTACTTTGGGTGGTGCAGATGTTTTAAGAAAGGCGGTTGGTAAAAAAATCAAAGAGTTACTAGACGCCCAGGAAACCAAATTTATTGATGGCACAGTAAAAAATGGTTATGATATAAAAATTGCCAAAGAGTTGTGGCAGTGGATTTTACCTTTTGCCAACTATGGTTTTCCTAAAGCACATGCGGCCGCTTATGCTACTATCGCTTACCAAACTGCATACCTAAAAGCCCACTATCCTGTTGAATTTATGGCATCAGTGTTAACTTCGGAAAAAATTGATGTTGAAAGAATCGCCTTTTTAATAGAAGAGTGTAAAAAAATGGATATTGAAGTATTGCCCCCCAATATTAATGAAAGTTTGAAAAATTTTACCGTAGTTCCTGATCAACAAAAAATAAGATTCGGGCTTTTAGCCATTAAAAATGTTGGTGAAAATATTATTGATGCTGTAGTAACCGAAAGAAAAGAGAAGGGACACTTTTTATCAATTGGAGACTTTATTAATAGAGTCCACTCAAAAGATTTAAACAAAAAATCTATGGAAGCGTTAATAAAAGCTGGAGCTTTTGACGCCTTTGCCGAAAGAAATCAGCTTTTGCAGAATTTAGAAAAACTTTTAGAAATTGCACGAGAACACCAAAAAAATAAATCAAATGGCCAAATTGGATTATTCGCATCAGCGCCTAAAATGAATAGCATCGAAATAAAATTAGAAGCCGCAATCCCTGCAAAATTGCTTGAAAAACTTACTTGGGAGAAAGAGCTTTTAGGATTATATGTAAGTTCGCATCCCTTAAACAGCTTCAAAAAACTTTTTGAAACAAAATGTGTTGCCATATCAAAAATTGATAAATCCATGGTAAATAAAAAACTGATTTTGGGCGGATTAATTTACAATGTCAAAAAAATCATTACCAAAACTGGAAAGCCCATGCTCTTTATGAAACTGGAAGACTTAACAGCTAAAACCGAAATAGTGGTTTTTCCTAATTTACTAGAAAGAAATCCTGCTGCACTGCAAGAAAATAAAATAGTGTTTATTGCCGGCCGAGTTGATGATAGAAACGGCGAGATAAAAATAGTTGCCGACGATGTGCAAGAAATTATAGTGCCTGAAGAAGCATAAGACCTTTTGCAAAATAAGGATTGGTACGAAAATTACAGATTTTGATTCAGAAATTTGATAGAATTTTGAGGTTTAGCTTTAGCTAAGCTGAGAAATTATAGCAAATTTTTGGCCAAAATGTGGGATTTGCAGTAAATCCTTATTTTGCAACAGGTCTATAGAATTAAAATTGTCAACGGTTTACGAATACGCTCCAAAATGATAGAATTACCAAATAGACCTGTTGCGTATTAAGGATTTACTCGAGACCCAGGCGCAATTTCGCCGAAGCAAAATTCGCCAGGTCTGGAGCAAATTGCACATTTTGGCCACAAATTTGCTATAATTTTTAAGCTTATCCGTAGGATAAACTTAAAAATTCTATCAGATTTCTAGCTTCTGGATTCGCAGAGCCTCCCCGCAGGTGCAATCTTCAATTTTCGTAACAATCCTTAATACGCAACAGGTCTAATAAATTATTTCAATTATACTAACCTAATTACTCTAAAAATATGGAAGAAAATATTCAAAAAATTCGCCACTCGCTCGCCCACCTCCTGGCGGCGACTGTAAAAGACCTTTGGCCGGGCGCTAAAAACGCTATTGGACCGGCGATAGAAAACGGATTTTATCAGGATTTTGATATGGGAAAAGTTAAAATTTCCGAAGAGAATTTTGAAAAAATAGAAAAAAGAATGATGGAAATTCTTAAGACCTGGCATGCATTCGAAGTTAAAAAAATTTCGGTGGTAAAAGCGAAAAAAGATTTCAAAGACAATCCTTACAAACTGGAGTTAATTAAAGACTTCGCAAAACAAGGAAAAACCATTACCGAAAATGATCCCGGAAATTTTTTGGATTTATGTAAGGGCGGACACTCCCAAAACCCACAAAAAGATCTGCAACACTTCAAACTACTATCAGTGGCTGGTGCTTACTGGCGCGGCAATGAAAAAAATAAAATGCTTACCAGAATTTATGGCACCGCCTTTGAAAGCCAAAAGGAACTAGACAACCACTTATATCAATTAAAAGAGGCTAAAAAAAGAGATCATAGAATTTTAGGAGAAAAATTAGATTTATTCACTATCTCTGAAAAAGTTGGTAAAGGCTTACCTTTATTTACCCCAAAAGGAGCCTTATTGCGCGAAATATTAAATAATTATTCTCAAGAATTACGCCAAGCTAAAGGATGGCAAAAAGTATGGAGCCCACATATTACCAAAAATGACTTATATAAAATTTCTGGCCACTGGGATAAATTCGGCGATGAATTATTTTTAGTAAAAAGCCAAGAAACAAAAGATGAATTGGTGATGAAGCCAATGAATTGCCCTCATCACCAACAAATCTACGCTGCAAAACCACACAGCTACAAAGACTTACCAATTAAATATATGGAAACCACCACAGTATATAGGGATGAAAAAGCTGGTGAGTTGTTAGGTTTATCAAGGGTAAGGTGCATCACTCAAGACGACAGCCATACTTTTTGTACCATAGACCAAATTGAACAAATTTACCAAGAATTAATAGATGTAACAAAAATATTTTATGGAAAAGTTGGAATGAAACTAAGGGCAAGGCTTTCTTTCAGAGACAAAAAAGATGTAAAAAAATATTTAGGAGAAACTAATCTTTGGAAAAAAGCTGAAGATATATTACTAAACATTGCTAAAAAAAATAATCTCGATTATTTTGTAGCCGAAGGAGAGGCGGCTTTTTATGGCCCTAAAATAGATTTTATGGCAACCGACGCACTAAATAGAGAATGGCAATTGGCAACCCCTCAATTAGACTTTGTGCAACCTAAACGATTTGGTTTAACCTACACAGATCCCCAAGGGAAAGAACAAACTCCAGTAATGATTCACTTTGCACTTATGGGATCTATTGAAAGATTTTTATCGGTATATATTGAACACACTGCCGGAAATTTTCCTTTGTGGCTATCCCCTGTTCAAATTTCTATTATTCCCATTTCAGAAAAACACCATGAGTACGCCGTAAAAGTAAAAAATGAATTAGAAAAAAATAATATTCGCATAGAATTAAAAAAAGAAAATGAAACTTTGGGCAAAAAAATCAGGGAAGCTGAAATGCAGAAAATGCCTTATCTTTTGATTGTGGGTGAAAAAGAAATCCAAGCAAATGCAGTAAGCGTAAGAGAAAGAGGTAAGGGCGATTTAGGACAAATGCCAATTGATAATTTTATTGCGAAGATAAAAGAAGAAATAAAAGAAAAGAAAACATAATTTGAAATTTACAATTTTAAATTTGAAATCAATTTGAAATATCTTAATTTGAAATAATTAAAAATTGTCGTCGTGTTTTCAAATTAAAATATTGTGATATTTAAATATTGAATTCAAATTTCAAATTAAAAATTTACGAAAATGGCTGAATTATCCCAATCCACGAAAAATGTAATTTCAAAATACGCTTTGTGGAAAAACTATTTAAATCCAAAGCAAGGTGTAGCAACCATACATGTTGATGAAGTGGCACTAAAAGTTGCCGCTTTTTATGAAAAAATAAGAACTATTATTGACTGGAAAGAAGAACATTTAATGCGTAGGGCTGCAATAATAAGAAAGATTAAAAGAAGATTTTTTGATTTAGAATTAAATAATTCCTCAAACGAAAATATGGGAGAAGCGCTGGTATTAGAATTAATACGAGGCGGGTATTTTCCTAATGATAAAATAGAAGAATCAAAAATTACGGATGTCCAAAAAATTATTGAAAAATACACTTTTATATTACAAAATAGCCCTAAAGATGATAAAAAAGTCAAAGATTCTCAAAATAAAATTTTAGAAATAGCTTCCTGTGAAATTGAAGAAACTTTATATCCATCAATAAAAGAGATGGCCCTGATAGATTATATGTTTGACAAAATGCAAGAAAGAATAAAAGTAAATGATGGCGTTTATGAAAGGGGGTTTTTAAAAGAGGAAGAAAAAGATATTCAAATTTACATTGCCGTACAGCAATCGCTTTTTAAGTTTGATGACCCTATTATAATTTACAATCTTTTAAAATATAAATACCCAAAGTGGAATAATCCCACAGAAGAAGAACTTTTAAAAATTGCACAAAATATCTACAAAATGCTGGGTAATATTGAAGATGAGTTGTCTTTGCCGATTGGTAAAAAATTCTATGCAATTTGCGAAAAATACGATACCCCCTACTTATTATTTGGAGACATATTATCTTCAGGCGATATAGAAAAAATAAGCGGGGAAATTAAAGAACCGGAAGTTTTAGAAAAATATGTAAAAGAAGCATACTCAAAAAGATTAAAAAATTTAAAAACTAAAATAAAAAGAGCCGCCATTTATTCAACGGTTTCAATTTTTATTACCAAAATCTTATCTTTGCTTATAATAGAAATAATACTTTCAAAAATATTAAGGGGAAATCTTAGTATTGTTTCCATTTTAGCAGACATACTCATTCCAACGCTACTTATGGCGGTGCTAATAATTACCATCAGGCCTCCATCGGTAAAAAATATAAACTTAGCGGTAATTGAAACAATGAAAATAACTTATGATAAGGAAAAAATAGACACTTACGAAATAAAACTTTCTAGGAAAAAAGGAGTAATCACAAGATTTATCCTTTCTTTAATTTATTTAATCGGAGCTATAATTTCTTTTGGCGCCATATATTGGGTTTTCAACTATTTTGCCTTCCCTATTTCTTCTATCATTATCAACATTATATTTATTGCTTTAATTTTGTTTGCAGGGACCGCAATAAGAACCAGATCAAAAGAGCTTACTATAGAAGATGATTCTGGGGGAGTTTTGGGATTTGTATACGATATATTACTATTACCAATCACAGGAGTAGGACAATGGATTTTTAATAAATGGAAGCAATACAATGCCGTCGTAGTTTTCTTTAATGTATTAATTGATATGCCCTTTTCAGCATTTTTGGAATTCTTAGAAATTTGGCGATACTTTATTAAAGAGAAAAAAGAAGATTTAAGACAATAACATTAAAAGGTAAGCGACTCCGATATACGAATGGCACACAAATCTACAAATAGATATTCGTAAATTAGTGTGTGATTAGTAAATTAGTGTCGCTGTTTTTATGTATTCAAAAAAATTAATTGTAATTTTAGGGCCAACCGCTTCAGGTAAAACTGATTTATCTATTAAGCTGGCTAAAAAACTTGCCCTGAGCAGAACCGAAGGGTTGAATGAAGTAGAAATTATTTCCGCAGATTCACGGCAAGTGTATAGGGGGCTTGATGTTGGATCAGGGAAAATAACAAAAAAACAAATGCAAGGCATTCGGCATCATCTTTTAGACATTGCTAGCCCAAAAAGAAAATTTACCGTAGCGCAATATCAAAAATTGGTGATAAAAATAATAAAAAAGATTCATAAAAAAAATAAAATACCTTTTTTGGTTGGTGGCACAGGTTTTTATATACAATCAGTAGTTGATGGTATTGTAATGCCAGAGGTAAAACCTAATTGGAAGCTAAGAAAAAATTTAGAAAAAAAGAATACAGAAGAACTTTTTCAAATGCTTTTAAAACTAGATCCCGTGCGAGCTCAATTAATTGATAAAAAAAATCCCCGAAGATTAGTGCGAGCCATTGAAATTGTATTGTCAACCAAAAAACCTATTGAAAGATTAAAAAATAAAAGCCAATTTAATACGCTTCAAATTGGTATTAAAAAATCCCCCAAACAGCTTAAAAAATTAATCCATAAAAGATTATCAAAAAGAATTAAAAAAATAGTAACCGAAGTAAAAAATCTTCATAATAATGGCGTATCATTTAAGCGCCTTGAAGAATTGGGCTTAGAATACCGTTTTGTCGCACAATATATTCAAAACAAAACCACTTATCAGGAGATGATTT
>Ga0209541_10010512_pt1 | contig 14732 bp, 14 predicted proteins | sample RifCSPlowO2_01_FD_184027 | JGI IMG/M metagenome (GOLD analysis project Ga0209541, IMG submission 184027) | Groundwater microbial communities from Rifle, Colorado - Rifle CSP2_plank lowO2_0.1 (SPAdes) (version 2) | ecosystem: Environmental > Aquatic > Deep subsurface > Groundwater | place... | reverse complement strand
CAATGAAATAATAAATAATTCTTATAAATTAGTTGTTGTAGATTTTTTTGCTGAATGGTGCATGCCTTGCCTGATGCTTGCTCCGGTTATTGAAGAACTCGCAGAAAAAATGCCTGAAATTAAATTCGTAAAGCTAAACACCGACGAAAACAGAAAACTTTCTTCCAAATATGGAATATCAAGCATACCATGCCTGATTATTTTCAAAAACGGAAAAGAAATTGACAGGATGATCGGAGCGCAGTCTGCAGATGCAATTGAAGAAAAAATAAATAATTATTTGGATTAACATATATTTCTAAGAATAATTATATTTTTAAATGGGGATGAATAATTTTAATTCTGTAAAGATGGTGGAAATTATTAACCCGAAAGTTGAAGTTGTTGATTACGGACCTAAGATAACTGATTCTAATGGAAAAGTTATTATGACTCCTGACCAATTAGTTTATGGTGCTGCAGGAATAACATTTAAAGATACGGGATTTTTTGAACAGGCACTTGGACAGATTGAAAACGAGCATATTACCGACGAGCAAATAACAGACAGTCTTATTACAAGTGTCGGCGGAGGACATGCTTCTCTTGCAACAACTCCTCAAATCTGGTTTGCAATAAAAGGAAATGCTTCTAAGATGGTTGATTCAATTTTTACGGGAGCTGTTTATGAAAGTGCTTTGATGCCGTCGGGAAGAAGAATTCCAATTGCAAAAGAACAGATTGTTGTGCCGAGAGGAATTGCAGAAAGAGGAAATGAAGCAGTTGAATTGTATATGAAAACTTCTGTTGCAAATATTGATGCTTATGAAAAATTAATGGTTAACGGAGTTCCAAAAGAAGAGGCAGCAAAAATTGTCCAGTATGGGCACAGGGGCGGAGGGTTTTTATTAATGCCTCTTGAAACGCTTGTTTCTTTTGCAAGAGATTTCAGGGAAAATCCCGAAGCTGTTCCTGTTGAAGGGCGTGAAGTCTTGTTACAGATTGAAGATTTTATCAGAGAACACGGAATGGAAAAAACTTATTTTGGAAGATTAAATGCACCGCGAGTAAGTTTTCCAAATCCTGGAATTTTTCATCATGGAAATAATTTGACCGAAGTTATAGAATCAAATTTAGGCGGAGTTTCTGAACGTCCTATAATCACGCACTGGAATTCATCTTTAAGTGAAAATGGAAAAAGAAAAATAAACGACTATTTGAAAAAAAGAAGTGATATTTTTTCTTCTCCTGAATCCATTGAAAAAAACTGGCAGAATATTTTAGGCGAGTTGGATGAAATTGTAAAAGAATATAATAATTCTGTTTCTTTAACAACTGTTGCAAACAGTCCTTGGAGAGTTTGGGGGGAAGTAAAAAGACATAGAACTCTTAGACAATCTGCTGAAAGTATTTATCATGCAGTTGACAGAGGGGTTAGAGTTGCAAAAAATACTGGATATTTTGTAAGAGAGGGCAAGAATGAAGATTTAAGATTTTTATTTGAAGAATATAATGGAATTTTTTCAATGCCACCTGCCGTTAAAAAAGATAATGATAAATTAAAACTCTGGCTCACCAGAATCGCAGATTCTCTTGAAACTTATTATAAATTAAAACAAATGGGAGTTTCTGAAACCGACGCTGTTCATGTTGTTCCAAGAGGAATTAAACTTGGAATTGAGAAAAAATATGATTTGTATAATTTGACTCTTGGTTATTTGTCTCTGCGACTTTGCAATACATGCGAGCCAGAAATGAGAAGAACAAGCGAACAAGAAAGAGACTTGATAATAGACAGTGGAATTCCTCAACAAGTTAAAGAACTGCTTACTCCTAAATGCAGTTATGTTGGATTTTGTCCTGAAGGAAGTTATAAAAGATGTTGTGGAAAAGTAAAAACTGAAGTTCCGGACTATGATGAAGCACAACATGCTGGGATGCAAAAAAGAAGACGAGAAGAAATTGTTTATGAAATTCAAGGAGGAAGAAAGAGTTGGTTTAAAAATCATCAACACTTTATGAGATAAACTTTTATATGATGGTTTATTAATTTTTTTATGCCTATTCAAAAAGTTCCTGTTAAGATAAAAAGAATTCATCCTGATGCAAAAATTCCTACAGTTTCAACAGAACATTCTGCTGGATTTGATTTTTACTCTGTTGAAGATTGCAAATTTAAACCAGGAGAAACAAAAGCTGTTTCAACTGGAATCGTAATTGAAGTTCCCGATGGAAAGGCATGTTTTATTTGGGACAGAAGCGGAATGGGATTTAAAGGAATACATAGATTTGCAGGAGTGATTGATTCAGATTACCGAGGAGAAATAAAGATAATTTTATTTAATTCAACGTCTAAAGATTTTATAATTAAAAAAGGAGACAGAATTGCCCAAGGAATTATACAAGATTATTATTCTCCTGAATTTCAGGAGATTTATTCTTTAACTCAAACAGAAAGAGGAGAGAGTGGATTTGGAAGTTCTGGAAAATAATTTTCTGCAAAACTTTTTAAACCAATTATTGTTAATTCTTTTATTGGCCCGTTAGCTCAGCCTGGTCAGAGCACCTGCCTTTTAAGCAGGGTGTCAGGAGTTCAAATCTCCTACGGGCCATTTAGATAATCGAAGATTATCTTAAAATCCTTTCAGGATTTTAATTCCATAGACAATTCTGATAATTGCATACTAATACTTCAGAATTCTCTAATAAGACAATTCCCTTGATTAAAACACTCTTTTTGGGAATTGTCTATATAAGAGTTCATATCACTTCAACTTTCTATTTGAAGTTGAAGTCCCAGAGAATTCCAAAAATTCTCTGAGTCCTACAAACCATTTTTCCACCACAATAATTTTTATAAACATTAAATATGTTAATTACTAAGGATTAAAATCCCGAGCGTATATGAGTAATTAACACTCCAAAAATTCAGGCAGTGTATCTGCGAGTTAAAACAGGACATGGTTACTGACTGAATTTTTACGGTCTGAATATAAAATGCAAGAAAATATTTTTGTAGGCATAAGAAAAATAAGAAAATTTGGACTGCCGCAAACTTTTACATCTGAGACAATTGTCCTTGTTATAAAAAACCATGCTATTAAAAATTATCTGGAAGATGAATTAGGATTAGACGGTTATTCTGTAGAAAGCTATGATAGGCCTCAAGAATTTATTAGAGATATTGCAGATGGAATGGATTATGATGTTTTAGCTGTTGAGCTTAATGGAGATGTTAATAACGCAAGAGAAAATCTGCTCCAGATATCTCAATCAGCTAACAATCCTGCAGAGGTCATTAGTTTTTCAGACAGAAATTATTTTCCAAGAGCCTCTGATTTGCATCTGGTTAACCCAAGTAAGGAGCACTTAAGAGAAGTAATTCTAGGTTATATTCAATAAATCCAGCCAGAATTATAAACCAAAACCTTTATAAACACAATTTAAGATTTATCTATAACTATTGTAAAGTTGTTAAAGGCAATTATCTAATTTTTTGATAACCCCTTGATATAACTATCCCAAACCATAAAAATGCATGTATTACAACCCGCTCATATTAAACTAAAACCTGAAGAAGTTGAAAAACTTACTAAAGAGTTAAATATTTCTCTAATTCAACTGCCTAAAATAAAGATAACTGACCCTGCATTGCCAGAAGGATGCGAAGTTGGAAATGTTATCAAAATAGAACGGCAATCCGACGGAAAAAAAATAATCTATTACAGAGTTGTTATAGTTTAATAATCCAAAAAATGCTACTTGAAAAACAACAGCAGAAAGAAGAACATCTTTTAGTAAAGAAATACTTAAAAGACCACAGTCTTGTTGAATCAAATATCACCTCTTTTAATAATTTCATAGACCACAGAATGCAGGAAATAATTCAAGAACTAAACGAGACAATGCCTTCTGAAGATATTGAAATAAGTCTTGGAAAAATAAAAGTTGATAGACCACAGATTGTTGAAGCAGATGGCTCTACTCATTTGATAACTCCTGCAGAAGCAAGGATAAGAGGGCTTACTTACTCAGCTCCAATCAGCGTCGAGATAACTATAAAACAATCAGGACAGATCGAATCTCATGAAGTAGAAATAGGAAAAATACCAATAATTGTCAAAAGCAATATATGCAATCTCTCAGGCATGAATGAAAAAGAATTAATTGAAAACTATATTGACCCTTTAGAACCTGGGGGATATTTTATTATAAACGGAAATGAAAGAGTTATTGTAATGACAGAAGATCTTGCAGAAAACCAGCCGTTCATTGAAAAATCCAAAGACGATGTAATGCTAAGATTGTTTTCAAAAAGAGGCTCTTACAGAATTCCTATCTCAATAACTGACACAAAAGAAGGGATTGTAGAAGTTTCATTTTCAAGATTCAAAAATATTCCAATAGTTATTATACTCAAAGCATTGGGAATGACAAAAGAATCTGACATTGCAAAATATATAGGAAAAGAGAACGACAGTCTGATTGTTAATTTGTATGAATTTGCAAACGTTCAAAATGAAGAAGATGCAATGATGCACATTGCCGAGCACACTTCTCTTCAAGGAACAAAAAAAGAAATTTTAGATAGAATAAAACAAAGATTAGATTCATATTTTCTCCCTCACATAGGATTAAAAAAAGAACATAGAATAGAAAAGGCAATAACTCTCTGCAAATTCATAAAGCAGTTTTTTGTTGCAAAGGAAAATCCTTCAAACCTGACTGATAAAGATCATTATGCAAACAAAAGAGTCAGAATGTCAGGAGACTTGCTTGCAGATTTATTCAGGATTAATATGAATATTTTATTAAGGGACGTTCAGCACTCTCTCCAGAAAATTCAGAAAAGAAAAAAATTCTATTCAATAAAAACTATTGCTAAATCTACTTTATTTACTCATCGTGTTGAATCTGCAATTGCAACAGGTAATTGGATTGGCGAGAGAACAGGAGTTACTCAAAACATGGACAAGACAAATTATCTTGCTATTCTCTCTCAGCTTCAAAGAGTTTCATCTATGCTTCCGGGAGAGCAGGAAAATTTTCTGGCAAGAACTTTGCATCCAACTCATTATGGAAGATTCTGTCCCGTAGAGACTCCTGAAGGAACTGAAATTGGATTAAGAAAAAATCTCTCAGTCCTGGCAAAAATTTCAACTCGTGCAGATATCCCTGACGAAAAGATAATGAAATTCCTTATTGAATGCGGAATGAAAAGAGAAATAGAAGGAGAGGGCAGTGATATTTTTTTCAATGGAAGATTTGTTGGACACGTCGGAGACCCTGTGAAATTCAGCAAACAACTTAGAGAAAAAAGAAGACGTGCAGAACTTCCAATAGAACTAAGCATAAGATACAACGAATCTTTGAATAATGTTCTCTTGTCAACAGAAATTGGAAGAGTAATGCGCCCTTTGATTATTGTTGAAGACAAAAAATCAAGATTTACAGAAGAGCATTTGAATTTGCTGAGAGATAACGCTTTAAAATGGATGGATTTAATCAGTCAGGGAATTATTGAATATTTGGATACGGCAGAAGAAGAAAATGCACTTGTAGCATTAAAGGAAAATGATATCAATGAGGAAACAACGCATTTGGAGATTGATAAAATAGATTTGCTTGGAATTGTAACCTCTCTTGTCCCTTATGCAAATTATGACCAATCCTCAAGATTAAACAGAGGTTCTAAAACTCAAAAGCAGGGACTAGGACTTTATGCTGCAAATTTTTTGTGCAGAATCGATACGGACGTAAACATTTTGCATTATCCTCAACAGCCGATTGTAAGAAGTTTTGTTTATGATACATTGAACGTGCATCCTGCAGGCCAGAATGTTATCGTCGCTATTATGACTCATGAAGGTTATAATATGGAAGATGCATTAATATTAAATCAGGGTTCAGTTGACAGAGGATTAGGAAGAAGCACTTACTACCGCCCATACACATCTGTAGAATTAAATTATGCAGGAGGATTAAAAGACGAAATAATAATTCCTGAAAAAGATGTCTCAGGATATAGAACCGAAGAATCTTATAAATATTTAGAAGATGATGGAATTGTTTATCCTGAAGCAAGATTAAAATCAGGGGAAACAGTAATTGGAAAAACATCACCTCCAAAATTCCTGTCAGAAGTAAGAGAAATATCTATCAAGTCTAAAAAAGAAGCTTCATCAGTTATAAGACAGGAAGAGCAGGGAACTGTCGACGCTGTTTTCATAACTGAAGATGGGCAGGGCAATAAAGTAATAAGAGTAAGAACAAGAGATTTAAGAATACCAGAATTAGGAGACAAATTTGCAACGTCGCATGGACAAAAAGGAATAATCGGAGCAATTGTTCCTGAGAATGATATACCTTTCACTTCAAAAGGAATCCGCCCGGATATTATTTTCAATCCTCACTCTATACCTGGAAGAATGACCGTCGGTTATCTAATAGAATTGCTGGCAGGAAAAGTCGGATGCTTGTCAGGAAAAATAATGGACGGAACAGGATTTTCAGGACAAAAAGTTGAAGAACTTGAAAAACAATTAGAAAAACTTGGATTCAGGGCAGATGGAAAAGAAACTGTTTACAATGGAATTACTGGAAGAATGATGAACGTTAAAATATTTGTAGGAAATATGTATTATCTTAAATTAAAATATATGGTTTCAAACAAACTTCATGCTCGTGCTTCTGGAAAAGTCACACTATTGACAAGACAGCCAATTGAAGGAAGAGCAAAGGGCGGAGCACTTCGCCTCGGAGAAATGGAACAGCAGGCATTAGTTGCTCATGGAGCATCTTTATTGCTAAAAGAAAGATATGATTCAGATAAAGTTATACTCCATATCTGCTCTAAATGCGGCGCAGTTGCAATTGAAGACAGCATAAGAGGAAAACTTCTCTGCTCTCTTTGCGGCTCTCAGGAAATAGAACCAATTGAAATATCTTATGCATTCAAACTTCTCGTAGATGAAATTCAATCTCTTCATATCAGAACTAAATTTAATTTAAAAAATAAATATGAATAAAATGGAAACTAAAGACTATTCATTTGCTGAAATACAAAGATTATTTAGAGAGAATCCAAAACCTGTAAAAACTGCTGAAGAGATTGATAGACATAAAAGATATTTCCAAAAGATGATGAACAGTGTTTGTAGAAGAGAAGGAATTATTATCCCATCAGATTCAAATGAATTTTTATTGTTAACTAGAGCAACAACTCTGCCTCCTCAGGTTGCATTAGATGATTTTATGAATAATACCTATGAAAGTCAAATAAATACTTTAAATTATAGAGGAGAAAATTAAAATGATAAGAGCAAAATTAATGTCTTGTTTAAGAGAAGGAGAAAGATTGAGAAGAGAAGAAAATAAATCTACAGAAAATTCGCTGGAGGTTTTAGATAGAGGAGATGAATATAAATTTGTATTAGGAGAAGTTAAAATGGCAAGCGTAGCAGTAGATTATCCAGAGTATTATGAATCAACAGCAGGAATAATCTTAGAAAGAAGCAGACAGAGAAATAGAGCTCAATTCAAACCTGCTGAATTAGAACAAAGGCAATGCTATCAAGGTTGCAAACAACACAATCCTCATTATGCAGAACTCTGTGATGAGTTAAATTATCACCAAGATTGCCCGACATATAAATATAATCAAGGAGAATAAAAATGATGACTCAGGAAAAACTAACAAAAGTCAAATTAATGGCGAGAATTATGCAAATTGAGATAGAAAACAGAATTTTTTTCACTGAAGAACTTGAATTAAGCTTGAAAAAATCACAAGAATGTAGCTGCAATTTATCAGGATATTGTATTAATGCTTGCACCTCAGTATGCCCTGAAGATTTATCTGTTTGCGATACTAATGTAAATTATAGGCATATAAGAAAATGAAACCTATTAGAAAACAAGTTGAGTCATTGCAATTCACTTTGCTAAGCCCTGAAGAAATTAAAAAACTTAGCAAAGCGAAAATTATAACACCTGAACTTTATGATGTCGACGGTTATCCTGTTGACGGAGGTTTGATGGATTTAAGATTGGGTGCAATTGATCCTGGAGTAAGGTGCAGAACTTGTGGAGGAAGATTAAAAGAATGTTTGGGACATCCTGGAAGCATTGAAGTTGCGCGCCCTATTCTGCATATAAAATATATTCCTGTAATAGAATTATTTTTAAGATGTTTTTGTTCTGAATGCAACAGACTGATGATTAAAGAAAAAGATGCGCAAAAATATAAATCAGTAAAAGATAGATTAAAAAGAGCAAAGGATGCAAAGAAATGTCCGCACTGTCTTGCAGAGCAGGAAAAAATAAAACTTGACAAGCCAACAACTTTCAGAATTGGAAAAAGAAGATTATTTCCAGGAGAAATCAGAGACAGGCTTTCAAGAATTTCCGACGATGAAACAAGATTTGCAGGAATAAATCCTGCAATTTTCAGGCCAGAATGGGCAGTCCTTACTCTTTTATTAGTTCCTCCCGTAACTGTTCGTCCTTCAATCACATTAGAATCAGGAGAAAGAAGCGAGGATGATTTAACTCATAAACTTTCAGATATTATAAGAGCAAACCAGAGATTATGGGAAAACTTGAATGCTGGAGCTCCTGAAGTTATTATTGAAGATTTATGGGATTTGCTTCAGTATCATATTACAACTTTTTTTGATAATTCAATTACAAAAATTCCTCCTGCAAGGCATCGTTCAGGACAACCTCTGAAAACAATTACAGAAAGAATAAAAGGAAAAGAAGGAAGAATAAGACACAATCTTGCAGGAAAGAGAGTTAATTTCTCGGCGAGAACAGTTATTTCTCCAGACCCTTCTCTAAAAATAAATGAGGTAGGAGTTCCTATTGAAATTGCTGAGATTCTTACTGTAAATGAAAAAACCAACTCGTCAAATATAGAAAAACTCAAAAAAATAATAATAAGTGAAAAATATCCTACTGCAAATTATATTATAAGACCTGACGGCAGAAGAAAGAAAATAACTCCTGACTTAAAGCAGGAAATTTTGGACGAGCTTCAGCCAGGCTACGTTGTTGAAAGGCAATTAATCGACGGAGATATTGTTCTTTTTAACAGGCACCCGAGCCTTCATAAAAATAGCTTAATGGCTCATTTTGTAAAGATTCTGCCATACAAAACATTCAGAATTCATCCTGCTGCAGCGCCGCCTTACAATGCAGACTTTGACGGAGATGAAATGAATATTCATGTTCCTCAAACAGAAGAAGCAAGAGCTGAAGCAAAAATTCTCCTCGATGTTAATCAAAATTTAATGTCTTCAAAAGATAACAGCAATCTTCTTGGCTGTGTTGCAGATGCTGTTACTGGAAATTATATTTTAAGTCTTGTTAATCTTTCAAAAGAAACAGCTTCTCAACTACTTTATCAATCAGGCATTGAACCAAAAATTTCAAAAAATAATATTAATGGAAAAGAGATAATTTCTGAACTAATACCTAAAATAGATTACAAAGGAAAAACAAAAACAGGAGAAGTGTTTTCAATAATCAACGGCAAAATAGATTCTGGAGTTGTTGATGAAAACGTATTTGGAGTTGAATCAGGGAATCTTATAAAATTTCTTGATAAAGAAGTTGGAAGACAGAAAACAATAAAAGTTCTTGAAAATATTTTTTCTTTAGGAACCAATTATCTCACAAATCACGGATTTACAATTTCTGTCAAAGATTTAAATGTCAACGAAAAAGTAAAAGAGGCGACAAAGGATATTATAAGGCAGGCAGAAGAAGACACTGACAAAATTATTGAGAAATTTAAATTAGGCAATCTTGATATTATTCCTGGAAAAACTGCAGAGGAAACAAGAGAAATTAAAATACTTCAGACACTGAATGAAATCAGAACAAAAATAGGAAAGATTGTTGCAAAGGAAGTTCCTAAGACAAATCCTGTCAGCACAATGATGAATTCTGGAGCAGGAGGAAACGTTCTTAATATTACTCAAATGGCTTGCTGTGTTGGGCAGCAGACTTTATGGGCAAAAAGAATTAATATTGGATTTACAAACAGGACACTGTCATTTTTCAAGGAAAATGATTTGTCTCCGAAATCAAGAGGATTTATCTACAACTCTTTCTTAAATGGGTTAGAGCCTTATGAATTCTTTTTTGGAGCAATTACTGGAAGGGATGCTTTAATGGATACTGCATTAAGAACTCCTAAATCTGGTTACTTGTACAGAAGGCTTGCAAATGCTTTGCAAGACATAAGAGTTGAGTATGATAAAACAATAAGAGATGGTTCTGGAAAAATTATTCAGTTTAAATATGGAGAAGATGGAAAAGACGTTTCCAGACTGCATAAAGACAGTGAGATTTCTGCTGGCGAAGCAATAGGAATTATAACTGCCCAGTCATTTGGAGAGCCGTCGACGCAAATGGCATTAAACACATTCCATTTTGCAGGTGTTGCTGAAATGCAGGTTACTTCAGGTTTGCCTCGTTTGATTGAAATATTTGACGCAAGAAGAACTCCATCAACTCCGGAAATGGAAATTTACCTTGACAGAGAGCATAATAATGAAAAAGAAGCAAGAATAATCGCTGAAAAAATTCAGGAGATTAAACTAAAAGACATTATCAAAGAAATAAAAATTGATTTTGCAGACAAGAAAATCGAGGCTGTTACTGACAACGAGGCTGTTAGAAGAGTTCATTCTTCTATTGAAACAATTGCAAAGAAATTAAATGATAATTCAAAAATTACATATAAATGCAGGATTCATGGAAACTCTCTTGTTTTTGGTGCAAAAGATTTGAATTACAAAGAAATATACAAATTAAAAGAAAAAATAAAAGGAACTCAAATTTCAGGAGTTAAAGGCATTGAGCAGATTCTTGTAGTAAAAAGAGAAAGCGGCTATGTCATTCTTACTGCAGGAACAAATCTTAAAGATATTCTTGAATTTAAAGGAATTGACAAAAATAGGACAATAAGCAATGACTTGCATGAAGTCTGCGAGGTTCTTGGAGTCGAAGTTGCAAGAGAAACTATAATTAGAGAAATTGAAAAAGTTACAAGTTCACAAGGACTTGACATTAATGAGAGACATTCAAAATTAATTGCAGATGCAATGACAACTTCAGGCTCTGTTAAAGGAATAACAAGAATGGGAATAATCTCTCAAAAATCTTCTATTTTGGCAAGGGCAAGTTTTGAAACTCCTGTAAAACAATTTGTAAATGCAACTTTAAAAGACAATAAAGATGAATTAAATTCAGTTATTGAAAATATAATTTTGAATCAGCCAGTTCCTGTTGGAACAGGGCTTCCAGGATTAATGGTTGAAGTAACAGGACCTCTGTCAGACAAGAAACTAAAATCAGACAAATCAGTTGCTTATTTAACAAAAGATACAAAAGATGTTTCCAAAAAATCAACAGAGCCGATTATTAATGATAGAAAAGGGAAAGGAAAATAAAAATTTGTTCTATTCTTAGAGAATTGAAGAGTATCTCTGATGAGATTTATTTGCTATCAAGTTAATTAACACTAACAAATCTGATTTCTCCCAATCCTTCATAAAATTATTGTGAGTTCACAAAATTAAATAATAAGTGGTGTGGAAAATAAAGTTTTGCTGCAATGGTTTATAAATATCAGAGATACTATTGAAACTGAAAGATTAATAAACCTTTATTGGAATAATTATTATAAATTTTTAAAATGGAAAGGACAGACTTGAAAAAAATGTATCGGGACTTGGAGAGTTCTGTTGAAGAAATAAGAAGAGATGTAATGACTGCAGGAATAAAAGCCAAAATAACTCTTGGCAGAAAACCTCCGAGAATTTATGTCAAATAGAAAAAATACAGAGAGAAATTATTTCAGAAATAAATTGAAGAAACTCAAGAATAGAAGAGATAATGAAAATGCACAGGCTTAGAGCTTATTCTACAAAGTCTTGCTTTAAAAAATCTGAAGAGTTGGTTTATGCATATGGATATGATGCCAAAGAATATGCAGTATCTTAATTTACCGAGGCTGAGAAATATTAATTTCTTTAAAGTCCCCTTTTAAATTTGCCTTCTAATTGTTCAGCACCTTTTCTGCAAGCTTTAGCAATCATTCTGAGGGTGAGTGCACTTTTTAATTCTCCATTTCTTCCTCCATTTAATTCAACATCCCTGAAAAAACAATCAGAAGCAAGAGTCATAAATGTAGATGTTTTTCTTAAGCCTATAGCATCCTCGTGATAAAGGGATTTATTTGCAATAAGTAAATAACTTTCAGCAGCTGAAGAATAATCTTGTCTTCTTAATGCATCATCAGCTCTTGCAATGTAAAATGCATCTGAATCAGGAGGCTCACCATCTTCATTGCCGTTCCCATTAGAATTTGATTCTGCCATTTTTATTTTAATTTATTTTAACTCCTAAAATTAATCACAGGTTGATTTCATAATCACCAATCTCTTTTTTAAGAGCCTTCATTAATTCGTCGTCAATAACAACTCTTCCCCCTCGATAATTCGCAAGAACAGAGTTCATTTCATTAACGTCGCTGTTGCTGATTTTTCCTGCATCAATTTTTTTAATTTTATTAGCATCAACCAGGAATGCTGGTTTGGTTAATAATAATTCATAAGATTTTCCTTTTGAAGTCAAAACAACTTTTGTTTTCTGCAATAATCCGAGTTCTTTTCTCTGTGCATATTCAATCAACTCCTGAATAAGATAGACAGAATCTTTTCTAAGTCTTTCAAAATCATAAGTTGAAGGTGCTTTTTTGTTTTTGTATTTTTTCTTCATATCAACAAGTTCCTTTAAAGTGTGGACATATTTTGGATTTCCTTTTGCCTTGTTTACAATTTCTCTTTCATAATCTCCAATTAATCCTGACTCGATTTTATCACCAAATAAATTTTTCATTATCTTAAAAACATCCTCATAAATTTCTCCAAATGTTTTTTGCATCATTCTTTTTTCAATATCTTCTCTTAATTCTTTTAATCTTTTCAAATAATCCTCAGTGTTTTTCAGCAGCCTGTCCACATCTTTGCCGCTTACTTCTTTAATCTCTCCGTGCTCATAACCCTTATAAAATTTAATAACAATTTCATGCAAAATATCCCAGTACTTTTTCTCTAATAATTTTTCCTTATCAACAAAAACTCTTTTCATTTCTGAAACTGTTTCTTTTGTTGTTGGCGGAGGCAGTCCATATAACATTAACATTGCCTGAGAAGGCGAAATAACTCCCCAATAAATATCTCCCATTACAATGTCCATTAATCTTCTTTTAACCATGTCTTTGGTTTTATCTCCCATTGACATAAACATATCAATTGATTCAGGAGATGGCTTGATTTTTCCCATTCTTAATAATAATTTCCAAGGCAAAAATCCTCCTCTGTCATAAAATGGAACTCCGTCCCTGATAAAAGTAAAAAATATTGGATTTGCATCTTTAACTCCTTCCCAAAATTCTGTCAAGAGCCAAACTTGAACATTAAGGACATTTTTAACTCCTGCTAATTCAGTTGCCTGCATAATATAAGAATAAATAATATTCCTGAGTTTTTCTTTTAGTTCCAATCTGGGCATTCTTTTTACGTCAGTATCGTCGATAATTACTGCAACGTCAACGTCGCTTGTCTTAATAGCCTCGCCTCTGACTAAGCTTCCTGCGATAATATAAGAGTAAACATATCTTTCAAATTTCTTGAGGACTAATGATTTATGAATTTGCGCAACTCTCAGAGCTCCTAAAATTCCCTTGTCAAATAAAGGATATGCCATTCCAATTGCTTCGATAATTTCGTATTTTGAATCCATGCAAATTTCCCATAAATCTTTTTCTAAGAAAAGATTTAACCATATATTTTGCTTGTCTTCTGAAATTTTTTTCAAAATCTCAGTTCGAATAGAATTATATTCTTTTTCCTTGTCATCGGGCATGATAACTACGAGGTGCATTGGTTTTTTTTCTTTTTCTTCTTTTGTAAGTTCATTTTCTTCATCAAATCTTTCTGCTGCCTGAGGGGGAATTATTCCAATTCCATTAATATATTTATGTTTTGAACAAATCCACTTTTTTAAAGAATCTAATTTCTCCCTGACTTTCTGCATTTCTTTTTCCTGTTCAGGAGTAGGAGCATTCACAGGCATGCCTTTCATTTCAGGAGTTTGATATTTTTTATCAGCAAGAGTTGTCCCACTGATATCCAAAGGTTTTTTTTGTTCTTTTTGTTCTGTCATTTTAATATATATAATATAGTATATTTAAATCCTATTAAATGCAAAAAATATGAATATATAAATGTTTTTATTTTGATTTTAAAAACTCAAATGCTTTTATTTTTTCAGGCAATTCTTCTTTACTGGATAAAGGTTCAATACCAAGAAAATCTATTTGATTTAAATCACCTCTATAATAATTTCCATCTTCATTTCTTTGCAGGACAAGTATAACTCTTCTGTCATGTATTAAATGATGTTTTCCAATATAAGCGCAGGATTCTAAAGTTTTTTTGTTCTGAACAAGAATAATCTTTCCATAATCAATTCCCCTACAAAGCACAGGCGCAATATGAACTCCATTGTAAGGAGATGTAATTTTCCCGGCAATAAATCCTGGACCAAACATCTGAACAATTTCTTCAATGTTCTTAATTATTTCCATTTTTATCAGGATATTATAGTATTATTAAACTTTGTTGTTCTGAAAATCAAATTTCCAATAACCTTAAAAACCTTTGATTTCTTAAATT
>Ga0209541_10010510_pt1 | contig 14735 bp, 15 predicted proteins | sample RifCSPlowO2_01_FD_184027 | JGI IMG/M metagenome (GOLD analysis project Ga0209541, IMG submission 184027) | Groundwater microbial communities from Rifle, Colorado - Rifle CSP2_plank lowO2_0.1 (SPAdes) (version 2) | ecosystem: Environmental > Aquatic > Deep subsurface > Groundwater | place... | reverse complement strand
TTATGGCGGTAATGTTAAAGACGAAGGCGGCTATTTAATTTACGATTTGGATAAAGTTTCCGCGACGCCGTCCCAAATCGCGCCAAAAATGGAGGTTCTTGGAGTAGTGGGTAACTATATAAATACTCAACGCTGGAAAGAGCTCCTACTCCTTTATCTTAGCGCCGCCAAGGAAGATCCGAGCGATGTCAGCATTCATCAGTCTTTAGCTTTAGTTTACCAAAATCTCGGCCGTGTTGATAAAGTTCAGGAAGAGCTCCAGATTATTGAAGAATTGAAAAATAAATAGTGACACTATCGGTGTCGCTATATGTAATTATGGAAACTCAAAAAGGCAATGTTGCTTTAGGTCTTGTGCTTTTAATCGTAGCGATGATTTTTATTTTTGTCGGGTTGCCTTATTTAGTGCGAATGCTTAAGTCAAACCAGCCCTTGTCTTACCGTTCTCCTTCCGCTTATGTCACAGAAACCGCGCCATCCCTCGCCGTCCAGAATGATTGGCGCTCCCAAAGTCATTATAACGATTCAGCATATAAAGGCAGAGTGATTATCGTGGGGATCGGTCAGATCGGACGCCAGTCGATCAATCTTTCGGCTATGCCGAATCCGAACGGGCTTGTAAACATCAACGGATGGAAAATTACAACGTCGCGTTTTAATGATTTTGTCATCGGCTCGGGGTTGCAATTGGTTGGTTTTGGCGTGGCAGGGGATATTATTTTGACCGCGGGTCTCCCTTCGGGAGATTTCCCGAAGGGAGACAATCAAGTTAAAATATGGGCGGGACAAAGCCCGATTGCCGCGAACTTTCGCGTTAATAAATGCTTGGGGCTGATTTCCGGCATTAATTTTGACATAATTCCTCTGGCAGGCGCCGCTAATTATAATTCCTGCGTTCAGGCGCGCCAGAACGATACTGATTTTTACAAAGAGTGGCGGGTTTATGCCCTTAGTCCCCAACTATTCGATCCGCTTCATGACATTATTCAGCTTAAGGACCCTTCGGGATTTATTGTGGACCAATACCAGTATTAAAATAAAATCAAAATTCAAAAGTCAAAATTAAGGTTTAAAAACCGCGCAACTAGTTGCGCGGTTTTTGCGTTTAATGTATAAAATGCATATATTTTGTTTTTTAATAACTGAAGGAGTCGGATGATGAAGCATAAAATCGGCATTATCGGCATCGGCATGGTTGGGATGCCTCTTAAGGGGTGGTTTGAACAAAACGGTTTTGAACGGGGCAAAGATTTATTTCTTTACGACATCGATCCCAAGAAAGATTATTTTGACGACATAAATAATGCCCATATTGTTTTTCTTACCGTTCCCACCCAAAGAAGTCCCGACGGTTCTTGCAACTTAGACGCGGTTTCAAGCGCTTTTAGCGCGCTCGCCCTCTGTTCGGAGCCAATGATAATAATAATAAAGTCAACAGTGCCTCCGGGCACTACCGAGAATTTTCAGAAGTCATATCCGCGGTTTAAGGTCTTATTTAATCCCGAATTTCTGACTGAAAAGCATGCTCGGGAAGACTTTATAAGGCCGGACCGTCAAATTGTCGGTTTCACGGAGCATAGCCTGGATGCCGCTCATCTGGTCTTATCGCTTCTGCCGAGGGCGCCATTTATGTCGCCGTGGGGGGTCAACACCTATAGTCAAATCAGAATTACCGCCACCGAAGCGGAGATAATCAAATACGGCGGGAATGTCTGGTTTGCCCGTAAAGTGAATTTCGCCAACGCGCTTAATCTGCTTTGCGAAAAACTTGGCGTTGACTATGAAAATATCCGTTTAGGCATGTCTGCTGATTACCGCATCGGTGATTCGCATTTGGACGTCAGCCATGGCGGCTATCGTGGCTGGGGCGGATACTGTTTCCCCAAAGATTTAGACGCTTTTATCGCGGCCTTAAAAGCCGCCGGAATGAACGAAAGCGTGGCGCTCTTGGAGGGCGATAGAGAATTTAACGTCAAAATTCTGGCCTCACAAGGCCTGACGATAGCCGATGTTTCCCAGCACTATGATGCCAATGAACTTTTGCTAAAAATCAAAAAAGCGAAAAAAGATACAGAGATGGCCTTATAATCTTGACCCGCATTTGCGCGGGTTTTTTTATTGTGATAGATTGGTTAGGCATTAAAATTTAAATAAACCGAAATATTTACATATATAAATATTTCAAGATTTATCAATTTATGGAACAAAATAACAAATTCATAATCCCGGCAGCTATTGTTATCGCCGGCGTCATCGTTGCGATTGCAATTTTTTATTCTGTAGGCAGTTCCGGGCCGGCTACCCAGCCGACTAAGAATACCGACGGTTCTTTACCAGAAGTAACATCATCCGACTTTGTGTTAGGCGAGACCTCTGCTCCCGTGACTGTCGTTGAATACGGCGACTATCAGTGCCCGTTTTGCGGAAAATTCTACCGCGAAACCGAACAGGTGATTAGGGATCAGTATGTTTCTAAAGGTAAGGTGAGATGGGTGTACAGAGACTTCGCGTTTCTTGGTCAAGAGTCCACTTGGGCTTCAGAGGCGGCTCGTTGCGCCGCCGACCAGGGAAAGTTCTGGCAGATGCATGATTATCTTTATACCCATCAAAACGGCGAAAACGAGGGGGCTTTTTCCAAGGACAATTTAAAGAAATTTGCGAAAGCGCTTGGGCTCGATCAGGGTTCATTTGATTCTTGTCTTGATACGGGTAAATATACTTCCGCGGTTCAGGCTGAAACAGTGGCTGGCGGCAAAGCCGGAGTAAACGGCACGCCCGCCAACTTCATTAATGGCAAGCTGAATGTGGGCGCTTTGCCGACAAGTCAGTTCGTGCAATTGATTGAGGAGGCGTTAAAATAAGGTCGAAAATTAAAAATTTTGAAATTTTGAAATTTTGATATTGAAATATTGATATATCAAAATATCAAGCAATAACCCATATGTTTCAAAGAGATAATGATGACCGCGGTTACCAAAAACCGCGCGAGGAATACACCGGCAAGTGGATATGTTCGGGTTGCCAAGCCGACACTCCTCACAGCTTGCCTTTCACGCCCAACGATCCAAATCGTCCGGTGTATTGCAAAAACTGCTATTTGTCAAAAAAGCAGGCCGGGAAGTAGAAATTCGATTAACAAAGCCAGGCAGATGCCTGGCTTTGTTAGTTTAGCCGCCTGTTGAAAAGCGGAGCGGCCTATCGAATTTTCACTTCCCGGCAGGACAGGCGATAACTAAAAAATTCCCCAAAAGGGGATTTTTTAGTTTTTAGCCCCGACGCTTCGGTCGGGGCTTCGACCTCCGACATAAATTCGGAGCGTCGGAGTTATCCACAGTGTTATGTATAGACGGACTAATTGAATAAATATATAATGAACTTAAGCTGTGGAAAAGCCGCAGCATGTTGTTACAATTAAATAAAATATTAATACTACATTTATGTTGAAGAAATATGCGTTTTTTGCAGGGCTTGCATTGGCTTTCGCGTTTTTGTTTTTAAATGTTACCTATGTAGGCGCGGTGACTTATACTTGGGATGGCGGAGGCGACGCAGTCACTTGGACTGATCCAAACAACTGGGATCTTAGCCAGAATGGCAGCAGTTTACTTTCTTGGCCGGGCGCTTCAACAACTGTTGACGTTATAATTGGCGCCAACGCCCGCGTTAGAGCAACCACGACTCTGAGTGACCTTAATGTTAATAATCTAAGTATTAATGGCTCAATACTAACTATTGCGAATGGAGCTACGCTTACCGCAAGCGGTACCATATCGCTTTTTGGCACCTCCACGCTGGCCTTGGGCGATAATGATGCCGATACTAATGCCGCTAGTGCGTTAGGTCTTGGTTCAGGCGTTCTCAATTTGTATATGAGTAATGAGACCGGTGTTTCGCCTACGCCTTTGAATTTACCAGCTACTGCTACTTTCACGGCGGCCACCTCGACTGTTACTTATAGAGGCAACGGAACGGTTATTGTTGCTACTACGACCTTTTATAATCTTACTTTGACCCCCACTTCTACTGTTTTGACTAGAACTTTTCAATTCGGTCAGCCGACCGTCGGCCAAACTCCGCAAACAGCCACTACTACGGTATCTAATGTTTTTACAATCAATTCTGCCGCGAAAGCGGACTTCGGAGGAATGACCGACCTTGTGTTGAGCGGTTCCGGAACGCCAGTTTCTATGGGTAGCAATAATAGCGGTTTTATTCAGACTTCTAAAGTTGTTTATTCTTCGACCTCTGCCACTAATATCGCTACCGGCACTTACGCGAATCTTGAAATAATCGGCGCGGCAACTAAGACATTATTAGGCGCTACAACCGCGACCAGTACGGTAATAGTTGCTTCCGGCGCCACCATGGCCATCAGCACTTATACTTTCACAGCCACTGGCGCGACATGGACTAACAGCGGCACGGTGACTGAAGAAACAGGGGGGTCAATTGTCCTTGCCGCTGTTGGCGTTCTTTCCGATTCTGCCGGCGGTGATGCCGTAACAACTTATGGCAACGTGGATGATCTTAAAGTAGTTCATGTTCAGATTACTGACTCCACCTTAAATCTTGTTGCCGCAACCGCAGACACTCAAACAGCTACTATCACATCAACAAGCGGTATTACCGATTCAGAAACAGTTACTCTTACTGAAACCGGCGTTGCTACGGGCATTTTCCAAGGTAATATTACTTTCCGGCTCTCTGGTTCCGATGTGAGCGGTCAATTGGATTATCAGGGTGGCGGTACCGTTTCTTATACCTTTACTGATTCTCAAGAAAGCGCTGACACTGAAACCGCTTCGGCTTCGTTTACCGGCACAACTGCCGGCGGCGGAGGTGGCGGTGGTGGTGGCGGCGCGGTTGCCGCAACTCCCGCGACTCCGGCTGTACCTGCCACGCCAGCCGTTCCCGGTGTGACTCCGGCTGTTCCCGCGACTCCGGCTGTACCTGCCACGCCAGCCGTTCCGACATTAGAGAGCGTTCAAGGAAAAGTTGTTTCGGTTATTGCTAAAGTTGCTAAACTCACCAAAAACTCTCCTGCCACTGAATTAAAAGCGATCCAGGATGAAATCCTAGCACTTTTGATCGAACTGAAGGCTGTTCAGACAGCCCAGCAAACTCCCGCGGGTGTCGCGTTAGGGTTTAATTTTGTAAGACCATTAGCTTTGGGCTTGAGGCACGCTGACATCAATAATCTCCAAGAAGCTCTCAAGACAGATTCTTCCATCTATCCCGAAGGCCTTGTTACCGGTTATTTTGGTCCGGCAACTTTGCGAGCCGTCCAGAAGTTCCAGGAAAAGTATGGCATTGCTTCGTCCGGCACGCCCGGCTACGGCAATGTCGGTCCCGCGACGAGAGCCAAGCTGAACGAGCTGTTCAAGTAATAAAGATAAAAAAACCGCTTCGATTTTCTCGAGGCGGTTTTTTTAATTGCATAATGCAAGAAATATATTGGACACATATTGCATTTGGTCTTTTAAATAAAATTTCATCAGGCGAGCGGATTAACTTGATAATTCCGCTAAATAAAATTTCATTATTCAAACAACGATCGTCTCTAAAATACAGAAATATTTTTTATATTAACTTATTAAGTTATTAAACCATTTTATTTGTTTTGACGATATTATATTGATATAATAAGTAGCGTTATGATATACGATCTAATTATCATTGGCGGAGGACCGGCCGGAGCGGGGGCTGGGGTTTACGCCGGACGCAAAAAATTAAAAACTCTTCTGATTACAGAAAGTTTCGGCGGCCAGTCGATGGTTTCTGACAATATTGAAAATTGGATCGGATCAATTAAGATCACGGGTTTTGAGTTGGCCAAAATGATCGAAAACCATGTCAGGGCGCAAGAAGAAATTGAAATTAAAATGCCTGAAAAAGTCACGGCAGTAAAAGAAATTTTAGGCGGTTTTGAAGTTTCTACCGACAAGGGGGTATATCAGACCAAAACCGTCATAGTCGCGACCGGAGGCCGGCGTAGGCGTCTTGGCGTTCGTGGGGAAGATAAATTTGACGGCAAAGGCGTGGCATATTGTTCGACTTGCGATGCGCCCATTTTTAAAAATAAAATTGTCGCGGTAGTTGGCGGAGGCAACGCGGGTGCTGAGGCGGTAGTTGATCTTTTTCCTTACGCTTTACAGATTTATTGGATCAATCGCGGTGATAAACTTACCGCTGATCCGTTAACGCAAGAAGAAATAAAACGATCACCGCTGGTTTCAATTATTATGAATGCCGAAACACAGGAAATTATTGGAGACCATTTTGTAACGGGTTTTAAATATTTAGATAAAACGGACAATCAGGTGAAAGAGCTGGAGATTCAGGGCATTTTTGTTGAAATCGGATCAATTCCCAACTCCGAATTTCTTAGCGGTTTAGTTGAAATGAATAAGGCGGGCGAGATTGTTATTGATCATAAAACTGCGGCCACGTCAAAACCGGGAATTTTCGCGGCGGGTGACGTGACTGATGAAATTTATAAGCAAAATAATATTTCGGCCGGTGACGCGGTTTGCGCCGCTCTTTCGGCTTACAATTATTTATTAAATATTAAAAAACAAAGCCCCGCCCATGAAAATTTATAATTTTTCTCGCTTCGCGAGATCTGGCGCAGCCAGACAAATAGAAATTACAATTTAAAAATTAAAAATTAGTTTCTAAAAATATGGCTCAACAAGTTAAAATTGCAATTAATGGTTTTGGCCGCATCGGCCGCTCATTTTTTCGGGAAGCGTTTGGCATGCCGGAATTTGAAATTACGGCAGTCAACGACCTTACCGACGCCAAAACTCTGGCTTATCTTTTGAAATATGATTCAGTCTACGGCAAGTATAAAAAAGAGGTTAAAGCTACTGACAGTTATATTGAAGTTGACGGCAAGCAAATAAGAGTTATTGCCGAAAAAGACCCGGCCAATCTCCCTTGGAAAGATTTGGGCATTGATATTGTTATAGAATCGAGCGGTTTTTTCACTTCTTCAGAAAAAGCGGGAGCGCATTTAACAGCCGGCGCCAAACGCGTGGTGATAACCGCGCCGGCTTCGGGGGAAGTGCTTACAGCACTCGTCGGCGTCAATGATGACAGATTCTCGGCGCCCGCACCCATAACCGCGAACGCTTCATGTACCACCAACTCCGCCGCGCCCGTGGTCCAAATTATGCTTGAAAATTTCGGAATTAAAAAAGCGGCTTTAACCACCATTCATGGCTACACCGCTACCCAGCGCTTGGTTGACGGTCCCGACCCTAAAGACGTCCGCCGCGGCCGGGCGGCCGGGGTTAATATAGTGCCTTCAACCACCGGCGCTTCAACCGCCGTCATTCAGGCCGTGCCGGCCTTGGAAGGCAAATATGACGCCATTTCGCTTCGCGTTCCCGTCGTAACCGGTTCTATTTCCGACAATACATTTATTGTTGAGCGGCCAACGACGGCTGAAGAGGTGAACGAGGTTTTTCGCAAAGCGGCGCAAGATCCGCGATGGTCAAAGGTGCTCGCGGTGACCGACGAGCCGCTTGTTTCCACAGACATAATCGGTCAGCCCTTCGGCGCGATTATTGATTTGTCGCTTACCAAAGTAATAGACGGCGATTTGGTTAAGGTTTATTCTTGGTATGACAATGAATTCGGCTATACTGTGACTTTGATTCAGCATGTGAAAAATATAGCAATTACACTTTAAAAAATCCCAAAAATTATGAAAACAGTTAATATATTAATCATTGGCACTATTGCGGCAGTTGTTTTGACTAATAATTTGATTTTTATATAAAAAGCTATAAAATACAAGTATGGCAAAAACACCTGTTAAAAGTTATATAAAGATTAGAAAAGATGAATATCTCAAATTAAAACAACTGCAAACGCGTTTCGCGGCCTTTTTTGGCTACATAGAACATCTGCGCGACATCAAAGAAGCCAGAAAAGATATTTCTGTAGGCAGGGTAATACCGCAAGAGAAGCTTTTTCAAAAATTAGGACTCTAATCCGATTATGGAAATTTATTATACCGATAAAGCTTCCAAAGATTTAGAGAGTTTACCGCGAGAAATTCAGAAGCGCATCGCCTCGAAGATGCGCTTTTATGCTGGCCAGAAAGATCCGATGAAATTTGCCAAACGCCTTATTAATCCAATTGAGGGAGAATTTCGTTTTCGAGTCGGCGATTATAGGATATTTTTTGACGTTATTAAAAATAGAATTTATGTTTTGAGTATTAGCCGTAGAGATAAAGCTTATGACTAAAAAAGTTTTTGCGCTTTTCAATCAAATCCTCTCCGCGTTCAAATTTATAAATTAAGGTGTTAGTATAAAACGGAATAGGAATTAGAATAATTAGAGATTTTTTGGTTATTTATGTTATATATCGGAGCCGATCATAGAGGATATGCGTTAAAAGAAGCTCTTAAAAAATTTTTAAAAGAGCTTCATTACGATTTCGAAGATTTGGGCGCCTTACAACTTGATCCGACGGATGATTATCCGGATTACGCTTATGCTGTTGCGAAAAAAGTGGCAGAAAATCTTAAAGAAAACCGCGGCATATTGATTTGCGGTTCGGGCGTGGGGGCGGATGTTACCGCTAATAAAGTTCGGGGTGTGCGCTCGGCTCTTTGTTTTACCGTTGCGCAGGCAAAAGCCAGCCGTAACGATGACGATTCAAATATCCTGACGCTGGCTTCCGATTTTATTTCGGAAGATTTGGCCAAAGAAATAGTAAAAATGTGGCTGGAAACGCCATTTGGCGGGGCGGAAAGATACATACGCAGAATCAATAAGATAAAAAATATAGAAGAAGGAACTTTTAGATAGAAACCAAAAGTCAAAAATCAAAAGTCAAAATTGAAAGTTAAAATTCAAAATTAATTAAAACACTTTTGACTTTTGAATTGTAATTTTGCATTTTGATTTTTGCATTTTGAATTTATGACAGAGCTTATTCCCGCGATTATTCCGCAGTCATTCGATGAAATCAAGCAAAAAATCAAACTGCTTGAACCATTTATTTTTCGTCAAGATGGCGAAGAACCGTTTATCCGGTCAGTTCAACTTGATATTATGGACGGCAAATTCGTCGAGTCAACGACTTGGAATAATCCTGAAGAATTAAAAAGTTTTAGCGAGCCGGTTAATTTTGAAGCACATCTTATGGTTGAAAACCCGGAGATATATGTTGAAAACTGGCTTTATTCAGGAGTCGTCAGAATTATAACCCATATCGAGGCGACGACAGATCCGGATCTGTTGATTAAACTGTGCCACGATGCAGGGATTCAATACGGCATTGCGCTTAATCCCGAAACGTCTAATGAAAAAATTATTTCTTGGATTGATAAGGTGGACGAAATCTTATTTCTTGCCGTAAAACCCGGCCGGGGCGGCCAGGAATTTCAAAAGCCGGTCTTGGATAAAATAAAGAAATTGAGGTCGCGGTATCTTAATGTTAAAATTGGAGTGGACGGCGGCATTAAAGTCGGTATAGCGCGGCAAGTGAAGGAGGCGGGAGCGGACATGGTAATTGCCGGCTCGGCAATATTTAAAGCGCCTAATATCGGCAACGCGCTGATGGCGTTGGTTCGAGATGTAAGATAGAGGTCATCTCCAAACCCCATATTCGGCTATAATTTCCGTATATGGCCTGCGGCTTTGTGAAAATTTTTCAACAAAAGTGATAGCTTTGCCTCAAAATTTTCGCTTCGCCTCGGCTCATATACGGAAATTCTATCTCGAAAGAGGGTTTGGAGATGACCTCATAAAAATTATATGCCAAAAACTAAACAAAAATCGGCACAAGATATTCAAGATGAAATTTTTCGGAAGATGTCGTCGGATAGGAAAATTAAATTGGCCGCCGATCTCTGGCGATTAGCCAAAGCTATAGACAGCGATAAGATTAAATATGGAATCAATAGACCCGCGCAAACTTCTCACAATAGTCGCAGAGATTCTTGAAAGATTAAAAATTCCTTATTTAATCACCGGAGGAATGGCGGTTTTTACGTGGGGGCGTCCTAGGTTTACCGCGGATATTGATATAATCGTTAAATTAAAAATTGAAGACGTTAATAAATTGATTCGGGCTTTAGGAGAGCTACATGATACGGGCTATATTGATAAAGATGCGGCGCGAAAAGCCATACTGTGCCAAGGAGAATTTAATTTTATTGACGGCGATAGCGGCATCAAGGTCGACTTCTGGGTTTTGGGGAATGGCGAGTTTAATGAAAATCAGTTGAAGCGGCGGGTGATTAAAAAAATTGATGGGCGCGATATTTATTTCATTTCCCCTGAAGATCTTATCTTGAGCAAATTGCTCCGGCATAAAGAGAGTCAATCATTCAAGCAACTTGAAGATATTGAGTCGGTTCTAAAAATTCAAAAAAAGCTTGATTTGGGGTATATTAAGAAGTGGGCAAAAAAACAATCAACCGTCAAAATTTTTGAAAGCTTGTTAAAGAAAATACGAGATATAAAATAAAATGTCCCACTACATTCACGACGATAAGATAAAAAAACTTGAAGAATTGGCTAATCAGATACGCCAGTCCGTGATTGAGATGCTGGTTGAGGCGAAATCCGGCCATACCGCTGGTCCGTTGGGCATGGCCGATATTTTTACGGCGCTTTATTTTCATATTTTAAATCACGACCCGAAAAATCCCGACTGGCCTGACCGCGACCGCTTGATTTTATCAAACGGCCATATCTGTCCCATTCGCTATGCGGCCATGGCTCATGCCGGTTATTTTCCTATGGAAGAATTAAAGACATTGAGAAAATTTGGCTCCCGTCTTCAAGGCCATCCCGAGCGCGAACGCTTGCCCGGCATTGAAACCACTTCCGGTCCCCTGGGTTCCGGACTCGGCCAGGCGGCCGGCATTGCCTATGGTGCGCGCATGGACGGTAAAAAATTCAGGACCTATTGCGCCATGTCGGACGGTGAGCAGGAAGCCGGCAATACCTGGGAGTCGGCGATGTTCGCGGGGAAAAATAAATTGAATAACCTGACGGGCATTATAGACCGCAACAATATTCAAATTGACGGCATGACTGAAGATATCATGCCGCTTGAGCCGCTTCGAGCCAAATATGAAGCATTTAACTGGCATGTAATCGAAATCGACGGACATGATATTAGGCAGTTTGTCGAAGCGGTAAAAGAGGCCGAGGCAATCTATGAAAAGCCTACTGTAATAATTGCTCATACGATTCCGGGCAAAGGTGTTAAAGAAATTGAATTTGATTATAAGTGGCATGGCATTCCTCCAAAACCGGAAGAAGGTAAAAAGTTTTTGGAAGAATTAAGAACTTTAGGAGGTAAAATACAAAGTGAACACCAGTAATCCTACGAATTACGAATATAGTCGAATTACGAATTCGTAATACGAAAAAATTCGTAATTGGTAGGAGAAATATTATGATAAACAAAAACGCGTATTTAATAGAAAATTTATTGAATCCTGAAAAAGCGCCCACTCGTGACGGCTACGGCAGAGGCTTGGTTGAGGCGGGGGAGAAAGACCCGCGGGTTGTTGTGCTTTGCGCCGATCTGACCGAATCAACGCGCTCCCATTGGTTTGCCGAGAAATTTCCGGAACGGTTTATTCAAGTCGGCGTGGCGGAACAAAATATGGCGACGCTTGCCGCCGGACTTGCCAATTACGGCAAGATTCCATTCATTTCTTCCTACGCGACTTTCAGTCCCGGCCGCAACAATGAACAGATAAGGACTACTATTTCTTTAAATAATGTGCCGGTAAAGATCTGCGGGGCTCATGCCGGCATATCCGTTGGCCCCGACGGGGCAACCCATCAGGCGCTTGAGGACATCGCTTTAATGAGGGTTCAGCCTCGGATGACGGTCGTGGTGCCATGCGACGCCGTTGAGGCGAAAAAAGCGACGGCGGCTATCGCGGCCCGCCCCGGCCCCGGCTACATAAGGGTCGGTCGGGAAAAATCTTGGGTTTTCACGACAGAGAAGACTCCATTTGAAATTAGTAAGGCTATTTTGTTAAGGGACGGAAAAGACGCGGCTATAATCGGCTGTGGAATGCTTTTGTATAACGCTCTTTTAGCCGCTGAGGAACTTTCAAAAGAAGGGATTGATGTTATGGTGGTCAACAGCCACACGGTAAAACCGATTGACGCCGAAGCGGTTGTCAGCGCCGCCAAAAAAACCGGTGCTGTCGTAAGCGTGGAAGAACACCAGGTCGCAGGCGGCCTCGGCTCGGCAGTAGCCGAAGTACTGGCGAAAAATTATCCGGTGCCGCAGGAATTTATTGGTACTCAGGACAGATTCGGCGAATCGGGCGAAGCCGAAGAGCTTATAGAAGCATTTAGTATGAGCGTTTCTCATATAAAAAACGCGATTTTAAAAGTTTTAAAGAGAAAATAATATGCCAGAATCAAAAATTTTAGTAAAAGATATAATGGTTACGGCAGTAATTTCTGTTTTGCCGAGCCTTAGTTTAATTGAGGCAATAAAAGTGATTATTTCTCACAGGTTTGACGGCGTGCCGGTGATTGATCGAGAAAACAGGCTTTTGGGAATTTTAACTGAATACGATGTAATAAAAGAAAGTTCAAAATTAGGCATTCCAATTCTTCAATCTTTAGCCTTGGAAGATCTTTCCGGAGGTGATAATTTTTGGGATAACTTTTTAGAAATGCTCAAATCCTTAAAAGTCCAGGATGTCATGAACAAAGAGCCGTTGACCCTTAAAAGTGAAGCGACTTTGGAAGAAGCAATTATGACTTTTCGCGACCATCACAGGGTTAATCCAATTCCGGTTATCAGCGACGATGGGAAAGTTATCGGCGTAGTGAGCCGGTTTGATGTTTTGAAGCCCTTCAATTTAATTGATATTGAATAATCTACAATAACTTTTCACTTTTCATTTTTAATTTATTATGTACGATGTAATAACAATAGGCACCGCAACTCAAGATGTTTTTTTAAAAAGCAGGGATTTTAAAGTCCTGAAAGACGAGCGTTTTATTACGGGACAAGCTGAATGCTTCGCGCTTGGAGCGAAGATTGAAGTGCCTGATATTTTTTTTACAACTGGCGGAGGCGCCACTAATGCCGCCGTCACTTTCGCGCGCCAGGGTTTTAAAACTGCCGCAATTTGCAAAGTGGGGAAAGACGCCTCCGGCCAAGGGGTGATAAACGATTTAAGGAAAGAGAAAGCAGGTGTTAAATGGGTTGCCCGCGATGTCGGAGAAGCGACGGCTTTTTCTGTCATATTAATCGCGCCAAACGGCGAGCGGACAATTCTAGTGCATCGCGGCGCTTCCGAATATTTAAAAGAATCCGATCTGCCGGATGCTAGAGATTTTAAGGCTAAGTGGTTTTACGTAGCACCTCTGGGCGGAGAAAATGCTCATATTTTTGAGTCGGCACTGAAGATAGCGAATAAAAACGGCGTCAAGATTGCCGTTAATCCATCAAAGACCCAGATTAAAATGGGCCTGAAAGAAATGAGGCCGCTTTTAAGCATGGTTAGTATTTTTATCCTGAACCAAGAGGAGGCGGCGCTTCTTTGCGATCTGCCATTCAAGGAAGAGAAACTCATTTTTAAGACGCTGGATGCCGCTATTGACGGGATAGTGGTAATGACTAAAGGGCCGAAAGGCGTTGTTATTTCCGACGGGAAAAATCTTTGGCGCGCCGGCACTTATCCGGAAAAAGAGGTAGTGGACAGGACCGGCGCGGGAGACGCTTTCGGCTCCGGATTTGTCGCCGGCCTTTTATTAAAAAACGATATCGATTATGCTATTAAGATTGGTTCGGCCAACGCTACTTCAAAGGTGGAGCATATGGGCGCTAAGACCGGATTATTATACAAAAAAGATTTAAATAATCCTCGCTGGAAAAAATTAGAAATTAAAAAGGAACAGTTATAGCTATGTCATCTGTTTTAAAACATTACAATTCTTTTGCCGGCGGCATCGCCGAAATTCTACGCGCAAAAGAAACAGATATTCTTGAATTTTTTTCCAAAATGGACGCCATTACTGGCAAGCGCAACATTATGGAAGAGATAGTTTTTGAAAATAACGCTTTGGTTGAGCGGACTCTTTTGGAACTTGGGCTTGTAAACGAAGACAGGACTTCACCGGGCTTTGCCGAAAAAATCCACAATACTCTTATCGGGTATTTGGAGGCGTCAGACGCGGCATTGTTTGAAATTCTGGGCAGGCCCGACCTTACCAAGCAGGAAAGCGTCATGTCACTGATACAAGCGAAGGTGTTGAGCGGAATCCAGCGGGGTTTTTTTATAAAGGAATCGGTAGCCCGCAATTTTTTGATTCAAAATCCGCCGCCGACCATAATCAGGGTCTTAGGCTATAAAGATGTCAATGAATTGCTTGAAAAAGAGAGTATTTGGGAAATTTATCCGGCATTGCGCTTTCTTGAATCTGGAGAATGGATGAATAAAGTGTTCTTGCAGGCGTACAAAAATCTAAAACCTGAAGATTTTGAAGAGCGTGAACTGCGCCTTTTGGTTTTGCCGACAAAGTGGCTGGCACTTACCGAAAAATTCATGGAAAAGAAATATCATAATGTCAGCCATCTGAAAGAACTGGGCGTTATATTCGTAATTCCGATCTCGCTTGATATTCCGGGCGATACTATGCGCCTTTTCGCTCTTCTTTTACACTATTTCCATGAGGTGCCTTTTTACTCTAAGCTTTTTAGAGAATACACCGGCCCAAAC
>Ga0209541_10010507_pt1 | contig 14735 bp, 17 predicted proteins | sample RifCSPlowO2_01_FD_184027 | JGI IMG/M metagenome (GOLD analysis project Ga0209541, IMG submission 184027) | Groundwater microbial communities from Rifle, Colorado - Rifle CSP2_plank lowO2_0.1 (SPAdes) (version 2) | ecosystem: Environmental > Aquatic > Deep subsurface > Groundwater | place... | reverse complement strand
TTTTTTAACATTCATAGTTTATTGTCGTTAATAATCTCTTTTACAGCTTCTATTACGTTATTAACATCATAATATGTCATTTTTGGATAAAGGGGCAAGGATACGATTCTATCTGAAATAAACTTGGCATTAGGATAATCTTCATCTTTAAATCCAAAAGTATCTTTATAATAAGGTTGTAAGTGGATAGAAATAAAATGTATACCTGTTCCAATTCCCTTATCTTTCATCAAAGATACAAACTTATCTCTGTCCATTTTTAGTTTTTCAAGATTAAGCATTATTATATACAAATGCCTTGCATGCTTAACATTCTCCGACTTATTTAAAATAGTAATCTCTTTAATATCTTTAAACGCAGCATTATACATGCCGGTATATTTTTCTCTTATGTTAATAAAATCATCAAGCTTTTTAAGTTGATGAATGCCTAAAGACGATTGTATATCTGTCATATTATATTTGTATCCTGGAACAAGGGTTTCCCAGTGAGGATTTCCTTCGGTAGAATATCTCTTCCATGCGTCTTTACTCATACCATGAAGGCTGTAAAGTTTTGCTGTTTCGTAAATATCTTTGTTATTTGTTACTAACATACCCCCTTCGCCAGCTGTCATGTTCTTGGTTGCATAGAAACTAAAACAAGTTACGTCAGATATAGTTCCGATCTTATCGTGGTGATACTCTGCTCCGATAGCATGAGCGGCGTCTTCTATAATTTTTAGGCTATGTTTTTCTGCAATTTTTTTTATTTTTTCATAGTCACATGGTTGTCCTGCTAAGTCTACAGTGATAATCGCTCTCGTCTTTGGTGTTATTTTTTCCTCTATTTTGTCAGGATCTATATTTAATGTTTCTTTTTTTATATCTACAAATACCGGAATTGCTCTTTGGTGTATAACAACATTAGCTGTAGATGAGAAAGTTACAGGCGGTAGGATAACTTCATCATTTTCTTTTATATCTAATGCTATTAATGCTAAATGCAGTGCGGCAGTACAAGAGTTTACGGCATGTGCATATTTTGCTTTACAATAATTTTTTATTTCTTCTTCGAATGCGCTTGTTTTTGGACCCCTTGTGATCCATCCAGATATCAAAGCATCTGTTATCTCTTTTACTTCCTCATTTTCTATTGAAGGAATAGAAAGCGGCAAGAATTTGTATCTTGTTATGAGGCCCCCCTCTTTATGGGGTAATTGATTCAGCTCTTTCATAACCTCAAGGTTTATATGTGTTCTATCATTAATATCTAATTTGCCCTCTTTTACTTTTTTTATTATTTCTAATACTCCATTTTGTATGCTTTTTTTTGTTTTAAACCCTAAAACTTTTTCTATTTTATCAAAATTTACTTTATAAGATCGCTGATCTATTGATGTCCCAGTGTGTGCTAACTTTGTGTTGGGTATAGTGTCTACAATTATCTTAGCGACATCTTCTACAGTATAATTCATATTGTTTGAACCAACGTTAAATATCTGTGATTTAACTATTTTTAATGGAGATTCTAACGCCAGGACAAATCCTTCTGCAACGTCGTCAACATGCACATTTGGGCGCCAGTTTTTACCCCCCCCAATAACATTTACTTCTCCGCAATTTAATGCATATTTTGTCATTGTATTTACAATCAAATCAAACCGCATTCTTGGTGAGTAACCAAATATTGTTCCATGTCTAAGAATTGTTGGTGAAAATTTTTCATCTGCCAAGTGCATAATAAAGTTTTCAATCTCAACTTTGCTTTTTGCATATAGGGATATTGGGTTTCTAGGGCTTTCTTCTACAATCTCTTCTTCGCCACGCGCCCCATAAACACTGCATGAGGATGAGAAAATAAATCTTTCTATGCCTTTTTTCTTGCATAATTCTATAAACATTTTTGTATCAATAATATTATTTTCTATTGTGTATTCTTCGTTGAGCTCGCATGTGGGATCATTGGATAAACCGGCGAGGTGTATCACAAAATCTACGTCATTTAACAATTCTTGGTGATTTTCTATTTCTTTTAGATTAAGTTTAATTAATTCAAGATCTTTATCTAACATTTCTTTGATGTGTTGGTCTCCAAAGAAAAGACAGTCGATTATTCTTACTTTATAGTTTTTATCTAATAACTTCTTTACCAATACTGAACCTACATAACCAGCACCACCCGTTATAAGTATTAACTTTTTTTTCATATATTCCGAGAATCTGATTTTCAGCTTATAAATATTATGGACTATTGATTTATTTTTAAGGCTCTGGTGCAACCCTAAGTTTTAAGTAGAAATAGAGGCATAGCCTCCTTAGTTTACAAAACAAAAGGAGAGTGATACTATGCCCCAAAAGAAATCAGAATACGAGAATTACTTAAATCTTATTGATGAAGCATTGGAGCTTGCTAAAAAGATCCCTAGGTATTTTAGCAAGTTTTGCAACAAAATATATTGCAATCACCAGAAGTTTGTGATTGTAATCCTTATGCAAAAGCTTAAGCTCACCACAAGGGGGATTATATCTTTTCTTAGAAGCAACCCCATCTTAGGGATGCATTTCGGGTTACTTAAGATTCCAGTTCATACAACCATAGTAAGATTCTATCCTAGAATAAAGAACATTATTGGGTTATTATTAAATATAAGACAAGCAAACACTGTTGCTGTTGATTCAACAGGATTTGAATTGGAATCTAAAAGCTTTTATTATAGGAATATCAATAAACAACTGTTTCCCGGCTTTATACGTAAAACTAAACAGCATATGAAATTAAGCATATGTATAGACACAGATAAGCAACTTATCTTGACTCACAAGATAAGAAAGAAGCTTAGAAATGATCAAATAGATTTTAAGAATTTATTAAAGGATTTAGAAGTCAAGCATGTAGTAGCGGATAAAGGATACGATAGCAAGAGTAATAGGTTGTTTGTTGTTAGAAAATTAAATGCAGTGCCCAATATACCTTATAGAAAAAGAAGTGGACTTACATACATTCAAGGAAAGAAATCAATAAAGTTTGTTGAAAAAACATACCATCAAAGAAGCAAAGTAGAAACTGTATTCTCAGTAATAAAGAGAAAATATGGATCAGTACTTAGGAATAGAAGTTGTGCAACCCAGAAAGTTGAACTAATAAGCAAGCTAGTAACTTATAATTTAGACAGAAAGATAAATTATCTTTTGCTTATTTTTAAGGGTTGCACCAGAGCCCTAAGTTACAGTCCAAAATCATCTTTTATCACATCATATATCCCATTAGCATCCCTGGATATAGGTATAGAATATCTTTTTTTAAATTCCTCCTTCTTGATATTCATGTAAATTTCAAACAAAAATCTATTAAATGCTGTTTTTCCCCATTTATTATCCTTGTCAGATATCCTCCCCCCTTTTACCAGAACATAAGCATCTCCATGATCCATGCCCTTCCCTCTTTTCATGCTGCTGAAAACAAATTCAACATTAATTTCTCCATCACAAAAGTCATCAAGTTCTCTTAAAAAAAAGAAATTAAACTTTATCTCATCGCCGTATTTTTTAGGCTTGGAAGTCTGTTGCTTTTCAAGAAAATCATACCCAAGGCTCTCTGCTTTTGCCCTCACATCCTTGTAAATCTTCTGTATGCTAAAATCAGAATCAGATACAGATATTTTAGAGTTAAAAACCTCTGATTTCTTGACCATATGAAAACTTACCGAAGGTAGTTAATAACCCTTTCGTTGCGCTCGCATTCCTGGCACAAAAATCTCCCATTTATAGATTTTACCAGAGAATAATTTCCGCATTCAGAGCAGGTACTGTCAATAAAATCCCTCTTTGAACCAAATAATCTGCTTTTGTCAATTATCAACTCAAAAAGCTGCGGCTGCACCCTGAGAACATCATTCATTGTTATCAAACCAAAAAGACTGTTTTCCCTGTCAACAACAGGCAGCCTTCTTATCTCATATTTTATCATCAAATTTACAGCATCCATAATGTCTGCCTCAGGATCTATTGTTATTATTACAGAACTCATTATTTCACTTACGCTTGTCTTTTTTGGATCAAGTCTCTTTAAAAATGCCTTCTGGACAAAATCCTTCTCAGTTACAATTCCCTTAAGAAGATTATTTTCTTTTACAATAAGGCTTCCAACTTTTCCTTTTAGCATAAGCCCGGCACATTCCTCAAGCGAAGCATTAATCTTAACAACAACAGGAGTCTTTGTCATGGCATCCATGACACGCATATATTTAGCCATAAAAAAATAACAGAAAGCAGGTTAATAAAATTATGTATGCCACCCTGCAGTAAGGGATAACTATTTAAAATTTTGCAGACTAAAAAAAGTATGGATCTGAGGGAACTGAATTTAAAATTAACAAAAGAAAGCCTTAGAAAAGAAACCCAAAGAGATGTTTTGATAATTCAGACAATAAAAACAATAGATGAACTTACAAAAATAATAAATAAATTAATAGTAAATTTGAGAGAGCGCTACGGTTACTATGCACCAAAATCATCAAGAATAGAAGAGATTGAAAAATTTCTTGAAGCTGTAAAAAGGAAGGAAAGGGAAGATATAGGAATAGAAATGACAAAAGAGGATCTTGCATCAACAGAAGAAATAGCAGACGAGGTAAAAAATTTGGTAGAATTGAAAGATGCCCAGGAAAAATATCTCGAAAAACTTACAGAAGAGATATGTCCGAAGCTTTCTGAAGCAGCAACATCATTGATAGCCGCACGCTTAATATCATGTGCAGGCTCATTAAAGCATCTGGCAGAAATCACCTCGTCAACAATTCAGGTTTTAGGAGCAGAAAAAGCTCTTTTTAGGCATATGAAAACAGGCGCAAAAGCCCCAAAATTCGGAGTTATTTTCTCGCATCCAGAAATCTCGCAGAGCCAGCAAAAGGGAAAGGCAGCAAGAAAGCTCGCAGCAGCAATCTCAAAAGCCGCAAAACTGGATTTTTTCAGCAAAAAATAAAACAACTATTAAGTAATAACAAAACGAAAAGTTTTTAAGGGATCAGGTATAACATAAGCGGTATTTAAAGAGGGGATAGTGAGTAGAATAATAAAATGGCTAAAAAATCAGAAATAATACAAAAAAATAAGATAATAAGGAGTTAAGCATTATAGATGTACCAAAAACCCAAATATAATAAGCAAATTGCAAGAAGCACGCAGGGAATACTACAGGCAAGAGATTTCCTTTCAAGTGTCATAGCCGATACAAAAAAAGTAGAGGAATTGAGAGAAAATAATTTTATAATTTTAATAGGAGGCACGCATGGCGCAGGGAAGACCAAACTTGCAGACAGCCTGTATACACATTTGTCAGGGAGTTATCCTATACTCTCAACAAGGGCATCAAAAGATGCAGATGGAGTATTAAGAGACAACAAGAGAAGATTACTAAAAAGACAGGAAGCAAAAAGAGCAAAGTGGCATGATGTTGTAAACGCCTTAAGAACAGAAGCTGCATCAGCACTGGAAAACAAAGTTCTCCCTTTTATGCAGGAAAGATTGAAAAACAGGCAAAGAGGGATAATAATACTAAACAGATACCCGTTCGTTGACACACTTACAAAACAATATATAAGAGGGATTCCGCCACAGGGTGTTGCACAAAAATTAAGGGGAGAGCAAATAAGGAGAGACACTGCAGATTACGAACCTGCAGGATATTTATTGCCTAACCTGGTAGTAGTTATGACATGCGAACCAAAGGAAGGATTGCATAGAGTAATAACAAGAGAAGCACATATAAGAACAGAAAGATCAGTTGCACTAGGTCCTGATTATCTAGAATTGTATAAAATGGAGTTAGAAGCATATAAACTAATGTCAGACTACGATCCTGCTACAAAAAAATGTGGGGGGCAAGCAAAAGCATTTCCAGGAGATACACATTTATTTGATACTAGCATTCCTGATCTAAACTACCAAGAAAATCCTAATGCAGCCCAGGAAAAGATTCGAAGAAGAGCAGAAGAGATTACAGATGAGATAATTAAAAACCATATTCTTCCTAGCCTAGAAAAAAGACAACCCAATGGAATAAAAAAAGCAGGTAACAGTTAAATATTTAACTTGTTCTTATTTGTTTATGGGTGATGGAAATAGAAAAAACAAAATATAATAATATATTAAAAATAAATAAAAGATTTTTAGCGACAGAAAATATCACACCGAATAAAAAATTCTTTGATGAAAAATTGATGAAAATAGATGGCATTGAGTATAGGGAGTTTAACCCTTTCAGATCAAAATTGGCTGCAGCAATATTAAAAAAAATATCCATAGTACCTATAAAAGAAAAAGATATAGTTCTTTATCTTGGCGCATCACATGGTTACACTTCAACATATGTATCGGATATAATAAAAAAAGATGGAATAATTTTTTGTATCGATTTCTCAGCAAGAGTTGTAAGAGATCTGCTTTTTGTATGTGAAGAAAGAAAAAATATGATTCCAATACTTGCAAGCGCAAACAAACCCAAAACTTACAAAGAGCGGATAACAAAAGTTGATGTAATATACCAGGATGTTGCACAAAAAAACCAGGTTGAGATACTGCTAAAAAATTTAGAATTTTTAAAACCAAAAGGTTATGTATTAATAGCTATAAAGGCGAGGAGTATAGATGTAACAAAACAACCGAAGAAAATTTATATGGAAGTAGAAGAAAAACTCAGGGAAAAACTGAAAATTATAGATAAAAAAGAACTGGATCCCTTCCAAAAAGACCACATATTCTTTGTATGCCAAAAAAAATAAAGAGAAAACCTTATATTGTTAGAGAACCCACTGGATAATATGGGGAAGCCTGAAATTATAAAAGCAACACACAGAAACAAATGTGAGTCATGTGACGAGCTGGCAACAATTAAGTTTAAAGAAGAAAAAGGGGATCTCTATACATATATGTGTGGATTTTGTTTTAAAGATACACAAAAAAACAAAAAAAGTTAATTATTGATCTCCATGCCAAGTCTAAGAAAAGCCATCGCAATGTTCCCTGAAAATGTGTTTATCATTCCCATCTTGTGGGCAATAACTGTAGCATCTCTCGGCAACTTTGATGATAATTGATCTATTTTATCATAAACAGATTTTTTCGTTGCAAAAACAGAAATAGCCAGTTGATGGTCCTTGGTAAAATTGGATTTCATGGCATCCTGATATTGCGCAAAAACTTTATCAAGTATAGTCAGCAGTTCAGGAGATATAGGAGGTTTTGGATATCTTGGAATCCTCTTAAGCTGATTTGCTGTCTTCTCCAAAAACAATGCAAGTTCCCAGTAATAAAATATATCATTAATACTTATTTTTAAAAGAGTTCTGTTTCCAGGATTAAATCCAAGCTTAAGAATTTTAAAAACCAGGTTGCACAATTTATTAATATTCTCCTCCTTGTGATTAAAACCTAAACTAATTTTGATGGTTTTGCCAGACAAATAATCCTTAACATCTTCCACCATTGAAATTACTGTCCTGTCAATCCTCCTTAGAATGTCATAAACAGAGATATCATCAAGATTTATCGAAGTGTTAAGTACTATTTTATCTGTAGAAACATGGTCAACAATCTCTAAATACATAAAATTTTTTACTACGTCATTAATACTATTTATTTTATTATTGATATCTTTTCCAACTATTGTTATTGGGTTAAAACTATTTACATAAGCATAAAGTATTTCAGATTTTAATTTTTTGATATCATCCTCAAAATTTATTTTTATTCCTCCAGAACCACCATTCTGCTTAACAAAGATGGGGGATATTTTTATAATATTTCCTTCAGATCCATCAAGCAAGACATTATCACCCTTCTTCAGTCCATTCTTCACAACCCACTCCTTAGGCAAACTAACAACAAAAGAACTATCCCCAAATCCGATTATTTTCCTGTAAGACATCTCCTTCCCCCTATAAAATATATAAAATATATTAATACTATACGGTATGCTTATATATAAAACTAACTCTCGGTTCAATAAAGGGTTTGGGGTATTAAATAGGAGATGAAATAAAATGTTGGTATTTGCATTACTTGGAGTAAATCAGAATAAATTAAGTCAGATAATAAAAAAAATAAGGGATCTTGGACCAAAGCATCTAAACAAGGTCCATCTGGTTTACGGAGAATATGACATCATAGCAGAGATAAAGGCCTTGAATCCTGACACCTCAGCAGAAATATTAAAAAATATTAAGGAAACAGATGGGGTAAATATTCTAAAAACATATGTTGTTTCAGACCAGATAAAAGATGAAGAGCTCCCGATAGCCCAAGTGGGCGCATGATTATTTTCCAGCCATGATTTCTATCACATCTTTATGTTTTAAAACATATTCTCTTCCTACAGTCATTTTTCTTTTTACATCAACCGCCCTTATAAAATTCTTGCCAAAATCAGTATGCAGTCTAAAAGCAAAGTCTAAAGCAGTGCTCCCGCTTTTCATTAAAAAACAGTCAGGCAGCACTCTTCCCTCTGAATCTGTCAGCTTGTTTACACCGCCAGGATATACAGCAATATAGCCAAGCAATTCAAGCACTGCAGTATTCAAAACATCCTGAACTCCAGTGCTTCCGAATTTATCTAAAAATTTTTGTATATTATTTAAAGCCGCGCTTTGTTTATTGTTTAAACTGCCAGTAACCCCAAAACCATCTTCTCCAGGAATGTATTTTATTAAATTTGCCTTCGCAGCCTCCCTTAGTGCAAGTTCGAAATCAGCACTGCATGGGACAATGATATAATCGGAAAACTTTTCTTTTAATTTTTTTAAATTCCTTTCAGCCCCGGAAACATCAATTTTGTTTGCAGCAATTATAATTGGTTTTGTTTTTCTCCTTGCGTTTCTTGTAAAATCAAGAATAGTATCATTACTCCAGCCATTTATATCAGCAGAAAAACCTTTTAAAACTTCCTCAGCAATTCTCTCAGTAACTCCAAAACCGCTCAGCTGCTTTGCAACAGCCTTATGTAATTCAAGATTTTCAAGAGCCTGCTGCCTAACAAATTTGTCCCATCCCTTTTTAATTATCCCAAACAGCCACATATCAATCTCATCCTCTAAAAATTTTATATCATTGCACGGATCATAGCTTAAAGGTTCAACTGATTCCCCTTTTTCATTTGTGCTGCCACTTGCGTCAACAACATGGATTAAAACATCAGCCTGCCTCAGGTCATCAAGAAATTTGTTTCCTAGTCCTTTGCCCTCGTGTGCTCCCGGAACCAAGCCTGCAACATCAAGTATTTCAACAGGAATAAACCTGTTGTGGTTAATGCAATAACCTGTCCTTGGATTGCACTGCTTATTAAATTCTTTATCAACACAGTCAATTTTTACAAAGCTAATTGCATGATTTGGTTTTATTGTGGTAAATGGATAAGAAGCTATCTCTGCCTCAGCTAACGTGCATGCCCTGAAAAAAGTTGATTTTCCTACACTGGGTTTTCCAATAACGCCGACTAACATGAAAAGTCAGATAAAAGAAATTATAAAAAGATTGTTATTTAAAAAATACTGCTTTGCAGATATCAAAACAAACAAAAGACTATCTTATCACATCTAACTTTGCCTGCTGTAATAATCGAAAATTTGCCGCAGAGTAAAATTATTGACTTTCTTAAACCCGGGACTTAACTCTTCATCAAAACTAAAACCTAATTTTTGGATGGCGTCTCTTGTAATGCTGTCATCAGGAGTTTCTACCTCCAGCATAAGCGGGAGTGCTCTTTGACCAAGCTCCCTGGTTACAGTGAACTCATCCAAGTCAAACCTTACTAGAGACTCAAGAATATAACTCGTTCTGTTCCTCATATCTCTTGTATGTTCATCAATACCAAGAGCACGATACTCCCGTGAAAGTTCATCTATAGAATTCCCATGATATATACATTCAATTTTTTCACTATAACGTCTTGGAGCAGGAACATTGCCGTTATCTTCCTGTCTGGGAAGTTTTGTTTTAACAACCCTCTCAGTATAATCAACTGTTTTTGTTATGGCACTACCTGTAGCATTTATATAAATATAATATAATCCTTTATAATGCCTTAGCCTAATTTTTCTTGGTTCACCTTCTAATGCATTACTAATAAATAATCTTGTATCTAAAACACCATCAAACAATTTCTTACCACCAAGACTTGTTATTTTTTCTACTATAATCTTAGGATCTACTTCAAGAACTCTGAGTTCTGACTCAAGTGTTATAATACTCTCCATATTAAGCCTAAATCCAGAAAATTATTAAAGCTTCCCATTAAAAAACAGGATATTGATTCTATATATTTTTATTTCTTTTTATGTACACAAACCAGTTAGTTTTATAAAGCAAAGCCATTATTCTTGTTTATGATTGGGCCCGTAGCTTAGCCTGGCAAGAGCACCGGTCTTATATGGCCGCTTTTGAAACAAAGAAAAAATTCAAAAGAACTAAGTCAGCCGGGGGTCACGAGTTCAAATCTCGCCGGGCCCACATTGCTCCCGTCGTCTAGCCCGGTCAAGGATAAAGCCCTTTCGAGGCTTTGACGCGAGTTCAAAACAGCAAAGAATAGCATCCGGCAGTAAATCCTGCTGTTCTTACAATCACTGCTGTTGAAAATCTCGCCGGGAGCATATATTTTCTAAGATAATCCTCTAAGCTTTGAGATTTGTCCTAAGGGAATAGTGCCATGAGAATGGACAAGTTTTATTTTAAAATGCAGTTTTATACTGCTTTGCCTGATTTCTGAATTCAAGCTAATATTTTTTGGTCTATGTTAGCAGTATTCATATACATAATTATCTTTTTAGCAGGCAGTAGATAAAAGTAACATTATCTAGTGCATCAAGCTGGCATAAACGTTTCACAATATTAACAACATCATCTGGAGACCTTTCATAATTAAAAAAATCATTTTCTTCTCCTACTTTTTCTTCTCCTACTGATACAGTGCCAAAAACTTTTGGAAAATTCTCATCAGATAACCTGGGACGTCCTCTAGAATATTTTACAAAAAAATCTCTTATTCCTGTTATGCTCTTGTCAAATCGAACATCAGAGATAACAATATCATCCTCAAAATGATGATAAAAGCCGTCAGTGCACAGCAAAAATCCGCAGTAGTCTGGTCTTAGTTTAAAAGTCCTCATTGACGGTCTATGTGAACCCATCCCAATAAACCTGTGTTCATGTGATGTAACATTTTCAAGCGTCACCCCAAAAGAAAAACCCTTCGGAGCATCATTCTGTCTGCCCTCAGGGTGAACAAGATACAACCTTGAATCCCCAATATTGCCGTGAACAAGATAATCTCCATTTGTAACAGCAATTGACAATGTTGTACAGGGAAAATTTTCACTGGATCTTTCATAGCCTTTGGAAATAAAATAATTTTCTACGCTCTCTCTGGCAGCAGTCATTGAGTCCCTGACAGCATGAGCAGTATCCTCAAGACTCATTGCAAAAAATTCATGAGGCAAAAGAAATTTAGAGGAAGTATCAACAGCGATCCTGCTTGCTGTCTCCCCATGGTCGCGTCCGCTAGCTCCGTCAGCAACAATAAAAACTCCTTTTTTGTTGTCTAGATAAAAAGCATCCTCATTATCATCCTTTGTGCATTTATCAGACATTCCAACAGCATCATAACGAACAATCATGAAAAAAGAAAATCAAAAAAATTTATAAAATAGTTAGTTTCACTGTATATTGTTAACGACTGCCCATCCAACAAGATGCCATCTGTTTCCTATAAGCCTTGAAACAGCAGCCTTCGATCCTGCATAAGCGCACACAGGCCTTTTTAATTTTATATGTACCCCTTTTTTATCAAGGGAGGTAACAATCCCAGAAGTAGTCATTGCATTCACATTAAGCACAAGAGGCTCTCCCCTCTTTATTGGACTAAAATTAGTTTTCTGCCCGCCCTGCAGATTCGCATCAAGAAAATTAACCTCAAGAAGGAGTTCAGTCCATACTTTTGGCAGGCTGTCCTTGAAACTTACAACAGACCCTGCAAGCTGGTCAGACTTTACAATCGCAGGATCAAGCCCTGTCTCAATTGCAAATGATCCTCCAGGACCAGCAGAATTCACATTAACCCCTCCTGTAAAAATTGATCTGACAAAAGTAGTCAGTGGCATCCACTTCTCTGCACCGCCTGAATGAACAAACCTTCCTGGACCAATATCAATCTCATCTCCAACATTTAGCATACCCTCCTTAAGAGAACCCCCCAAAACACCTCCATGAAGCTTCTCAATTTCAGTACCAGGTTTATTTATGTCAAAACTCCTCGCAACAAACATCAGTGATTTCTTTCCTGAATTTCTCTCAGGTGTTTTTATGAATTCTTCTATTGCCTCTATAAGATAATTTATATTAACGCCGTGTTTGGCAGACAGTGGTATAATCGGAGCATTTTCTGCAGCAGTTCCTTTTACAAAGGATTTTATCTGTTCATAGCTCCTAATTGCATCATCCTTCGTAACAGCATCAATTTTATTTTGCGCAATGACAACGTTTTTAATATTAAGAACATTAAGGGCAAGCAGATGCTCTCTGGTCTGCGGCTGCGGGCATTGTTCATTTGCAGCAATTAGTAATATTGCCCCGTCCATGATTGCACTTCCGCTGAGCATAACTGCCATCAGGGTCTCATGTCCTGGAGCATCAACAAAGCTTACAGTTCTAAGCTTGATGCATTTCTCGCACAAGTCACTGGCTGAAAATCTATGTTTTTCACATTTGTAAAAAGTAGCATCAGCATATCCTAATTTAATTGTAATCCCTCTCTTGATCTCTTCGCTATGTGTATCTGTCCATTTCCCACTTATAGCCTTAAGTAAAGTGCTCTTCCCATGATCTACATGACCTACCAATCCTATGTTGACTACCGGCTGTACAGACTCCCCGGATTTACTATCTTTCTTTACCATAAAAAAACCACACTAAGAATATTTTTAAACCTTTGGTATAGGAACAATCCATGAAAATAAAATCAGGCAGGCATTATTTTAATGTAACTCCCTGTACAAATCTTTTTCAGCAGATAATTGGATTGATGTTCAGGTTTCCTAAAAACGACGGATTGATATTTATTTTCAAAAAAGAAAAATATGTCTCGCTGCACACACTGTTTGTATTTTTTCCAATAGACATAATATACTTGGACAAAAACAAAAAAATAATAAAATTATTAAAAAAAGTAAAGCCCTTCACATTATTAATTCCATATACAAAATGCAGATATATCATAGAATTAAAAGATTCAAAAAAGATTAGTTCAAAAACAAAAATTAGTTTTAAATATTCTTAAGTTTTCTGTCTATCTCTGCAATCTCAGCCTTAAGTCTCTCAATCTCATCATCATGCGCCTCTTCATGTATTACCAGTACTTCAGGGGCAATTCTCTTAAGTTCATGCTCTGCCTTGTATTCCCCTGCAGGAAGCTGCGGAAGATATTCATTTCCAAGTTTTTTAAGCTCCTTATGCACAGAACTTATTGTGCTGGCCATGGAATTAATAATTTCAGACCTTCTTTTCCTGAGATTAACAACATCTTCATAAACGCTCAGCATATTTGCCGCATCAAGGACAGTAGAAAGCATCCCCTTTCTTAAAGGCAGAGGACTGTCAAGCCTTACATGAACAGCATTTTCCTCACCATGTTTTTTTATTTTTTTGGGCATCATACCTCAAATAATTCCCTATCAACAGAAAGCAGTTTGTTTTTGATATTCTGAAGATCTTTTTTCCATTCCTCAATTTTTCTGTCTTCCTCATCCTTTATTTTTTCAAATTCGCTCAAAAGTTTGTCAAGATCATCAAGTTTTGATTTTACAGCATCAACAGCATGCATTACCTCCTTGTATCTGTCAATCTGCACAAACAATGGTCTGCCACTCTCAGGAACATTCCTTGGCTCAATCTCCTCTCTTGGAGTCAGCTCCATCCCTGCAGCAGGCATCATCCTTTCAATAGGTTTTTTCTCTCTTACAGGAATCTCAAACTTTGGAAACTCAGCAGTATGTTCAGAACCGCCCTCAACTCCGCTTTTAATATCGTTTATAGTAGGTTCATAGCTTGGAAATTCTGGAAATTCATCATCAGAAACAGTTGGAAATTCAGGATTATTCCCTCCGGAAGAAGTTTGAAACTGCTCCTTTTTAACCTCTTTTTTCTTGCTGAATAAACCCATTTAAACCCCCTCTTAACGTTAGATTCATTCTCTGATGATTAAAAAGCTTTCTAATCATCAAAATGTAGTAAAAATAAAAATAAAAATAAAAAAACAACCTTTATAAATTCTATTATTAAAAATATACTTTGGTTATAATGAAAATAAAACAAAAATACATAGAAGATATGATATTTAATATCTCAGGAAACGAGGGTCTTGCTATATACAGAATACTAAAAAACAAGCAGAATATAAATGAATTTGATATCGCTGCAAAGCTTAAGCTCACAATAAACCAGATAAGAAATCTCATATACAAATTTGAAAAATATAATCTTGTGTCATCAACAAGAAAAAAAGACAGAAAAAAGGGATGGTATATCTATTTCTTCACATTTAATGAAAAAGAAGCAGAAAAAGTAGTTCTGAAGTTAAAGGAACAGAGAATAAAAAAGCTTGAAAACCTGTTTGAACTTGAAACAGCACATGAGTTTTATGCATGCCCGAACCAGTGTATAAGAATGACTCTGGAAAACGCAATGGAAAATAATTTCATGTGCCACGAATG
>Ga0209541_10010504_pt1 | contig 14738 bp, 13 predicted proteins | sample RifCSPlowO2_01_FD_184027 | JGI IMG/M metagenome (GOLD analysis project Ga0209541, IMG submission 184027) | Groundwater microbial communities from Rifle, Colorado - Rifle CSP2_plank lowO2_0.1 (SPAdes) (version 2) | ecosystem: Environmental > Aquatic > Deep subsurface > Groundwater | place... | reverse complement strand
GATCCCCATGAGAATCGGGCTGGTTTGTCCGTACCATCTGTTCCGGGGCGGCGGAGTGCAGGAACACGTCTTGGCTATGTATGACGAGCTAACCCGCCGCGGCCATTATGCCAAGATAATAACGCCTCAGCCGCGCGATTATGACGGTGATATTCCCGATCAAGTGATATTTTTGGGCGGCTCGGTGAACACCAAAGCTTTTGTTGGATCGGCCTGGCAGATGTCGGTGTCGGTCGACACCGATGCTATTGATGAAGTGTTCCGGCGCGAAAACTTCGATATTCTGCACTTTCATGAACCCTGGGTTCCTCTTTGGAGTCGCCAACTAGTTTTTCGATCGCGAAGCGCCAATGTTGCTACCATGCACGGCCGATTCATGGACACCATGACCGCTAAGACCATCGCTTCAGTTGTCACCCCCTACACCAAACCGATGATCAAACACTTCGATGCCTTCACGGGTGTCTCCGATGCGGCTATTGAGTACTTTAAGGGGTTATCCAACCGCCCGGTAGCCATTGTGCCCAACGGCATTGATTTTAAAAAGTTCCGTAAAGCCCCTAAAAGCGTGATCCACCACCCCGACAAAAAGACCATCTTTTACATTGGTCGGCTGGAAAACCGCAAAGGGCTTAAGCATCTACTGGACGCTTTTAAGGACCTGTCGGCTCGACGGCACGATGTCCAGCTAACCATCGCCGGTAGTGGTCCGGATGATAAGAAACTGCGTGACTACGTGGACTTCAACGATATCCCGCGGGTAACCTTCATGGGGTTTATTAGCGATGAAGAAAAACTTAGAGCTTACCACCGAGCCGATTTGTTTTGCTCACCGGCTCGCTACGGTGAAAGTTTTGGCATTGTACTTCTAGAAGCCATGGCCGCCGGTTGTCCAGTAGTGGCTGGTGATAATGTCGGCTATCAGGCGGTTATGAGGGGCACTGGTGCGATTTCGCTGGTCAATCCCCAGGATACAGTAGACTTTGCTCGCCGCTTAGAACTAATGCTGTTTGATCAAGGGCTGCGCAAACTATGGCTTAAATGGGCCAGTTATTACGTCAAGGAGTATAACTACAAAGATATTGTTGACCAGTATCTAGGGGTGTATCAACGGGCTCTGGCTCACTATGAAAAGCGCCAAACTTAAAATTGGGCTGGTTTTTGACGACAGTTTAGATAGCACTGACGGTGTAGCCCAATACGTCAAGACCTTGGGGGCTTGGCTTAGCTCACAAGGACACCAAGTCAGTTATTTGGTTGGCGAGACTCGCATGAAAAGCTGGGCCAGCGGCAGCGTTTTTAGTTTATCTAAAAACGCCAAAGTATCCTTTAATCGCAACCGATTGAGTATCCCGCTACCGGCTAGCCGCCACAAAGTTCAGCAAGTACTAAATGATGGCGATTTTGACGTTTTGCACGTCATGGTTCCGCACTCGCCGTTTCTCGCCCAAAAAGTGATCAACTCCGCGGGCAGTAGTGTGGCGGTAGTCGGGACTTTTCATATCTTTCCGGCTGGCTGGTTGGCCAAGCTGGGCTCGAAGAGCCTTAAAACCGCCTACCTTGGCGGCTTAAAGCGATTTGATGCATTCATCAGCGTCAGCCAGCCGGCAGCCAGCTTTGCTAGGAAGTATTTCGGTATTTCGTCTGAAATACTGCCTAACGTTGTAGATATCGAGCGTTTTAAATCGGTTGACACGCAGGCATCGCTCAACCCTCAAATTGTTTTTTTGGGGCGACTGGTTGGTCGCAAAGGAGCGATGGAGCTTCTAAAAGCCTTTAGGATTCTGCATGCCAGCATGCCTGAGGCTCGTTTAATAGTTGCTGGTGATGGTCCGGAGAGAAAAACGCTGGAACGTTACATCCAAAAAACAGATCTACAAAGGGCTGTAGAGTTACGCGGTAAAATTCCTGAGCAAGAGAAGCCCTCCTTGTTAGCCAGCGCCGATATTGCCTGCTTTCCTGCTCTTCACGGCGAAAGCTTTGGGATTGTGCTAATCGAGGCCATGGCTGCCGGCGCCAAAGTGGTTCTGGGCGGCGATAATCCAGGCTACCGCAGCATTATGGGTGATCGACCAGAACTTTTAGTCGAACCAAGCGATTCTGTAAAATTGGCCTCGCGCTTAAAACACTTTTTGACCGAAAAACCGGCCATCGAGGCCGCTCATCGCTGGCAAGCCCAATCAGTCAAGAAGTACGATGTTACCAGAATTGGCCCGGTGATACTTGATATCTACTATCAAGCGATTGCCAAGCGGACATCAGAAGTGACATAATTACCCTTAAAGATGAGTGATCTTAAGAATATCACTGTAAATATCACCGATCGCACCATTATCCGGGCAGTCCTGTGGGTGGTTGCCGCTGTGCTGGCCTACAAATTTATCAACCAGCTCAGTTATGTCTTAACCCTAATATTTATATCTTTTTTCCTTACTCTAGCTCTCAATCCAGTAGTTGGCTGGTTGACTCGACGTCTCAAGATCTCCAGCCGGGTGCGGGCTACTGCTGCCGCCTATCTGATATTAGTGGCGCTTTTAGTCGGTTTTTTGCTCCTTACCGTACCGCCCATTGTCAATCAAGTCCGTGACTTTATTGAGGACGTGCCGACCATTGTTGATGACTTTCAGGGTCAAGACACTTCCCTGGCACGGGCTGCCGAACGATATAACATTGATCAGCGACTGACTGATGCGGCCAGTAGTTTCACGAAGAACTATGGCGATTTTGGTACTACGGTTTTAGACACCACCAAACGGGTGGTTAGCTTTGTAGTATCGGTCATTGCGGTCATAGTAATGACCTTCATGATGCTGGTGGAAGGACCTCGCTGGTTCAAACTGATCTTGGGCAATCTGGAAAAGACCCGACGAGAGCGCATTGAAAGACTAACCCGCAGAATGAGCCAAACCGTTAGCGGCTTTGTGCTAGGGCAATTGATCTTAAGCATCACCGCCGGCTTCTTTAGCTTAATGGCACTTTTGGTGGCCAGTAATATCTTCAACGTGAGCATAAATGTTGTCGCACTGGCGGCCATCGTGGCCATATTCGGACTCATTCCAATGATTGGCAATCCTATTTCAGCCACCTTAGTGACTTTAATATGTCTACTGAGCTCCTGGCAGTTAGCGCTGACCATGCTGATTTACTTCATCATCTACCAGCAGGTAGAAAATGCCACCTTGCAGCCTTATATCCAGGCTCGCCAGAACGAGCTGACACCGCTGTTGGTATTTATTGCGGCCCTTATAGGTATAAGCCTAGCCGGTATAGTCGGTGCCTTCGCGGCTATTCCGGTAGCAGCCTGCATCAAGATACTGCTGGAAGAGCGTTTTGGCGGCCGGCTTTTACCTACTCACCGGGACGTTGACGAGCCGAACGCGACCAAATAGGCCCATGTTCGGTATCATTGATTTCGATACCCTGATCTGATAGTTGCCGGCGCAGCTGGTCAGCTTTGACCCAGTCCTTAGTTAGTCTGGCGGATTCGCGCTGAGCTATCAAGCTCTTGGCGACTTCGCCGATATCTTGACGACCAGCCAGCCTCAGCCCAAATAGTCGGTCAATTTGCTCCAAGAAGGGCTGCAGTTTTTGGGTATCAACTCCTTCATGCTCGGCTAGGGCGACCAGTTTTGAGAGCTCGGACAGAGCCTGAGGTGTATTCAAATCATTGTTTAGCTCCACTTTGATCTTATCTAAAGCCCAACCGTAAACATCGGCGGCACGATTTTTGTGGCCTAGATGAGACTGAAACTTTAGATCAGCCCATGCCTGTAGGTTTTTAAGATGTGCTTCGGCAGCCGACAAGGCCCTCCACGTAAAGTTGAGCTGGGTACGGTAGTGGGCTTGTAAATACAGCAGACGCAGTGATAGCGGCTCATAGCCCTTATCAGTAACGTCTTTTATGGTGTAGAAATTACCTAAGCTCTTACCCATCCGCCGGCCGTCAACCAGCAGGTGTTCACCATGCACCCAGTAATTGGCCAAGCTGTTACCATAGGCTGCCTCGGTTTGGGCCATTTCGTTAGTGTGGTGAGTACCTATAAGATCGACCGCGCCACTATGAATATCTATGGGATCACCAAGCGTAGAGTGAACTATCGCTGAGCATTCCAAATGCCAGCCGGGGAAACCTTGACCCCACGGGCTAGCCCAGTTCATTTCGTGGTTGGCAAATCTTCCAACCAAAAAGAACCATAGCGCAAAATCCTGGGGATGTCGTTTATTCTCATCAACCACTACCTCAGCCCGCGCACCAACTTCTTTGTCGGTAAGTTTTTGACCGGTCAGTCGGCCGTATGAGTCTAATTTGCTGACATCAAAATATATCGCCTGGTCAGTCTGATAAGCAAAGCCTTTATCTAGGAGTGTCTGCACCATAGCAATCTGTTGTTCGATGAAATCAGTCGCCTTAGCCAGCCTTGGCAATGACACATTGAGTTGTTCTAAATTTCGCTTGAACTCCTCGGTGTTCTCACCAGCGACTTCCCAGACAGTTTTACCGGAGGATTTGGCACCTTTTTCAAGCTTGTCCTCGCCCTCATCGCCGTCACTAGTCAAATGGCCGACGTCAGTTATGTTCATTACATGCTTAACTTCAAGCCCCTCGGCCTCCAAGACTCGCCGGAGCGTGTCATAAAGCACATAGGTGCGTAAATTGCCTATAGTTTGATGATCATAAACAGTCGGCCCGCAGCTATAAAAGGTCACCGCTTTATCAAGAAGCGCCTTAAACTCCTCGTTTTTTCTGGTTAAGGTGTTATATATCTTCATGCTTTCGCTGAATCCAAGAGTTCACCGGCTTTAGTTATAACTTCATTTTTAAGAGAGTTGAAGCCGCGTCCATCAGTCAGCTTAAATCCGGCGGCGTAGGGGTGGCCTCCTCCTCCGAAATGCTCTGCCAGCTTATCGGCAATACCGTAACCATAGTTAGTACGGATTTTAGCGGTTATCTTGTCGTCGTGGTATAGCTTAAATACTACGGTCAGCTGGGTATCTTTGGCCAATCTCATATCGTCAATAACCAGCATCGGCGGATTGTAGAGAGGGCTGTATTTCTCAATCTCCTCCCAAGGTATCGTCAGCATCGCCAATCGGTCGTCAAGATAAAACTCAACTCGCAGCAGCAGCCTTCCTTTGTAGTGGATCAGCTCCTTGTCACGACGCATTGTTTCGCGACGAGCGGCCTCAAGCTCTGCAAGACTTACTCCGCCCTCAACAAGCTCACCAATGATATGAATGCTCCTGGCGGTAGTTGATTCACTGGATAGACCAAGACTGTCGCTCAGAATTGCTACCGCCAACATCTTTTTAGCTTGATGATTAAGCGGCCATTGCAGTTGGGTGGCCAGCTCGTATATAACTTCGGCTGTCGCGACAGCTGTCGGATTTAGCCGTATCTTCGCAAAGTCAATGGTAGCTTCGGTGGCATGGTGGTCAATAACGATAACCGGCCGGGCAGCCACCCGACCCCTGCCACCCTTCTGCTCCAGCTTAGAGAGTAGTGCCACACTACTGGTATCCACGATAATTGCAGCATCAAACTGGTCGGGTAATTCCTGCTCAACCCTGTCAGAGCCCGGTAGAGATCTTAGATACGTCGGCAGATCTACCGCGCAAAAAAGAACCGGGTCCTTGCCAATTTCTCCAAGGATCTGTTCCAAGGCCAGAGAACTCGCTAAGCTATCAGTATCCGGATTATCGGCCTGGATTATGACAATCCGCTGCGCTTCAGATACGATCTTTTGAACTGCGTCCCCTTCAGGGTAGTTAGTCATTCTGATATTTTACCACCCCTGATACTATTGCCCCGCCTTAGGTAACGGCTTGGCGACCCTCAAGGGCTCTAGAAAGCGTTATTTGATCGGCGTACTCCAGATCAACTCCAGCCGGCAGGCCGCGAGCCAGTCTAGTCAGCTTAACTTTATAATGACTTAATTTCTGAGTCAAAAGCAGGGCCGTGCTCTCACCTTCCACGCTGGCGTCTGTGGCCAAGATTACTTCTTTGACACGGTCTTCTTTAATTCGCCTAGCGAGCTCATTGATACGCAGTTGCTCGGGATCAACACCGTCTATTGGTGACAGCAAACCTCCCAGTACATGATAGGTTCCCAAAAAGGCGTTGGTTTTTTCTAAAGCGACAATGTCAAAGTGGTCAGCCACCACAGCGACCATCTGCTTATTTCGCTTAGGGTCAGTGTACAGCGGGCTAAGTTTTTGCCCCATCTCTATCAAAGCGAAGGTTTTTGGACAGTAATCCAACTTACGGTGCAGCGTTTTTAAGGCCCCAGCTAGTTCTTCAGATACGGCTGGAGAGGATCTGAGAAAAAAATATGCATAACGTTCTGCGGTTCGGGGGCCAACTCCTGGCAGCTGTCCAATAGCGTCAATCAAGTCGGATAACGGTTTAGGGATGGCAGAGCTCATTGACCTGATGCCTGGCTTCTACATCCCAAGCTGGGAAAGGGCGCCCATCATCGGCTGCATTTTCTCGGCCGCTAACTTCTGGCTTCGGAGTATGGCCTCCTTAATAGCTTCCTCCAGCCACATCTCCAGTTGCCCGATATCGTCTAAATCGACACGTTCGGAATCAATATGTATTTTTTTGATTTTTTGCTCACCGGTAATATCGACTTTTACAGCCCCCTCACCGGCTTCGACGGTAATAACTTCTTTTTGCAGCTCTTTTTGCAACTTGCGAGCTTTCATTAATAATTTCGCTTGGTCAAACTTACTCACCTGACAACCTCCTGAGGCGTATTTACAACTGTTATTCTATCACATAGATGCGGCTTGTGGCTGGTGAGCGCGGCCAGGCTACAAGTGCATAGTGAAGACCATATAAAACGTGCGTGCCGATAACTAAAACCATCAGAACGACAGCAAACCCCCTAGGTAGTGGGTTGCGCGGGAAAATACTATTCCATTCAATATAGAGGTAACGTAGTCCCGCGGCTGCCAGTACGCATACGGCCATTACTGCTGGGATAAGAAGCGTCAGCCTGCTGTTTAAGCCGGCAATTAGTACTGAGAGTACGACAATACCAGCCAGGCCATAGAATGTCCTACGAGCTTTTGACCACATGGCGTAGCTTCCGAAAGCGGCCAAAGCAATCTCGACAATAGTTAGTAGGGGGAGTCGGCCCACAGTAAAGTCTGTAGTGTATGGCAGCCGCCAGACTAAAGCTAATCCTGACCAAGCTATAGACTTAAGCGTGCCAACGGTTCCCTGCCACTCATCGGGGACTAGTAGTAGATCCTGGACAATCTCCGAGCTTTTAACTGAGGCAGCTACTAGCGGAGCTAGGATGGCTGCTAATATCAAAATACTGAAGATTCTTGTCACGATGTTCGTGGTTGCGGCGATTTGGCGCAGGTCCCGGAATTTATAAACACCAGCGGCGGCTACAAACCAGAGCACCCCGGGCACATAAAGGCTTAGGCCGGTGGCCACTATCAGCCCCAACCAAGCGATATTCCGATAACTTGTCCGTCTAGTTAGCCACAGAAAAAGAGTGATTATAGCCAGCGGAGCTAGGAGTAAGACATCCGGGGTGGCGCTACGAGAGATAATTACCAGCCAAGGAGTGCTAGCCAGAATCAGGGTGCCCAGTAAGCCGATCAGCCGACCGAACCAAAGGCGTAGTAGAAGGTAAAACATGGCTACGAAACTAATCATAAATAGAACTGATGGAGCTCTAGCGGACAATTGGTTATCCGGCTCTAACTGAAGTGCGGCTAGCTGGACAAGCCGAAGCGGTGCGTTTACGGGGTTGTCTACGATGTACTGCAGATTACTGCTTGCATTTATGGCTATATCTTCAGCCGGGCTTAGTCCAGTAGTTAGTGTCGGAAGTCTCCAAAAGTACAGTAAGAAGACGCACAGCAAGACCAATGCTGGTACGACTAACGCCTTTAACCTACCCCACGCCAGCCACCGCCGGGCTATTCTAAACATAAGCAACAGTATAACAAAAGCTAACCCTCAGGCGCTTGGGTATGTCTGATGTCCAGATCCCGATAACGCTGCCGCACCCTGTCGAAATACAGCTCGAGATTGCCGTCCGGGCCATGGCGATGTTTCTTTATCAGGATATCGGCGATATTAGGCCGGTTACTCTCTGGGTTGTAGTAATCCTCACGGTAAATAAAGGCTACGACATCGGCATCCTGTTCGATAGACCCAGACTCCCGCAAATCGGCTAGCTGCGGGATTTGGGGTGAACGACTCTCTACCGAGCGACTTAACTGACTTAGAGCCACTACCGGGACATTGAGCTCGCGGGCTAGAATCTTTAGATTCCGACTGATCTCGGAAATCTCCTGAACTCGGTTAGCGGTTGTGGCGAAACGCGACCCTCCGCTCATCAGCTGCAAGTAGTCAACCATAATAGCCGCCAGCGGGTGTTGATGATGCAGCCTTCGCGCCTTAGTGCGTAGGTCGCTGACCGTAATACCCGAAGTATCGTCGATATAAATTTCAGCTTCAGCTAACTCGCCCATGGCGGCGCTGATTCGCTCAAAATCATCATCTGTTAATCCCTCTCCGGTGCGGAGCGCCCAGGCATCAACTCCCGCCTCGGCGGCTAGCAGTCTATCGACCAACTGCTCTTTACTCATCTCTAATGAAAAGATTAGAACGGCGCCCTGTTTAACCCTAGCCCCAACGTGTAAAGCTATGTTCAGCATCAGGGTTGTTTTACCCATAGCCGGACGTGAGGCTATGACAAATAGATCTGATCTCTGTAGTCCGGCTAGTTTTTTATCCAGCTCTTTGAGCCCGGTCGGTATACCTCGAAGACCCCCCTTATGTCGGTGAAGATCATCTAAGCGGTCAAAACTATCACCCAGAATTGACTCTAAGCTGGTGACATCCTGTCTGACGTGCCGCTGACTGACTTCAAATAACCTGGCCTCGGCCTCTTCTATGAGTTCCTGGAGGCTTTTTTTCTCGTCATGACCCACATCAGCGATATCCTGACTGACGCCTATTAAACGCCGTCGGATAGCTTTATCGGCGACTATGTGGGCATACTCCTCGACATGGGCGGCCGTAGGCACAAAATTGGTCAGTTCAGTTAAATAACTCGCTCCGCCAACAGAATCAAGCCGTTTAACGCTCTTTAGCTGTTCGCTTAAAGTTAATAGGTCGATTGGTGCCCGTTTGTCATGAAGAGTCTGTATGGCGGTGAAGATGGCGGCATGCCTTTCATCGAAAAAATCATCCGGCTGGAGAGTATCAGCAACCTTAGTTAAGGCCTCACCGTCTATCAGGAGACTTCCCAGCAAGCTGGCTTCAGCGTCGATATTTTGGGGTGGTGAGCTGTCCAAGGGGTCTTTATCCATCACAAATTGCCTATTCTAAGTTAAGATTCTAGCACCTCGGCGGCACCGAATATATTGCTTATACTTTGGAGTTCATCTCCTTGGCCGTTTTCGCTTGGTGAAACCGCCTTAACGGGATGACGGGGCGCGGATTTATCGACTACCGCTTCAATTACCAGCCTTACCCCAAAAGCATCTTCAATAATACTTCCTACTAAGTTCTTAGCCGATGGACTGTTAATTTTCTTTTGATGCAGAGGGAATTGGAATCGCAGAGTTAATCGATTACCAGATAAATCAGGGGCGGCGAGACGCAGAGCCGTATAAAGTGATGCCGCCTTATCCTTAACAAGATCAATAACGCTTGGCCAGTTAGCTAAGTCAAATTTTTGCGGAAGGGAATTTTTATCAATAGCCGGCCTTGAGCTTTCCCTGGCTTCAGGCTTCTTAGCAGGGGGCTCGTTAGTTTGCCCAGCAGAGTCTTGCTGGATATCACTATTGGCGGCCGGTTGACCGGGTCTATTTGTCGTCTCCAGTAGGCTTATCTCCAGCACATCATAAGGATTAGAGCTAGGAGCAACCTCCAGCAAATTTCGTAACAGCCGGCTGTGCCATGGTTGAGCGGAGCCGCTAGCGAGGTCCTGCCTTAGGTGCTTGCCGATACTAGCAGCTAGGGCGGCCGGATTGATAGCTTGCTCTCTAGCCTGTTCTAGACGGTCGATCAGAGATTTGCTACCAGCGGTCCTTAGGTCGTTGATAATCTCGCCTACCAACTGCTCTGGAGGCAGGCCCAACAGACTCTGCACGTCTTCGGTACTAATAAGTTTCTGAAGTCCGGCCAACTGATCGAGTAAGCTGATCCCGTCCCTAAAGCTGCCCTCACCATGCTCGGCGAGCAGGTCGAGCGCTTCAGGTTTGATATCAATTTTTTCCTTCTTGGCAATCTTCCCGAGGTGGCTCGTCAGCGATGACTTGCTTATCGGCTTGAAGTTGAAACGCTGGGTTCGGCTGATAATCGTCTCCGGAAGCTTGTGTGCTTCGGTTGTCGCCAATATAAATAAACAGTGAGCCGGAGGCTCTTCTAGTGTTTTCAGTAGCGCATTAAATGCTTCTTTTGTCAGCATATGTACCTCGTCGATAATGTAAACCTTATATTTTGCGCTAGTTGGAGCGATGTTCACTCGTTCGCGGAGGTCCCTAATCTCGTCTATCCTCCGGTTGCTGGCGCCGTCAATTTCAACAATGTCCAGATGAATGGTTTCATCCTTATAAGGAAGCTGGTTAACTTCGTGAGCTAAGATTCTAGCGACGCTGGTCTTACCAACCCCCTTAGGCCCGGAAAAAAGATAGGCGTGACTAAGCCTACCAGAACTTAGTGCCTGCTTTAGAGTTTCAACTATATGGTCCTGGCCCACTACTTCATCTAGTGAGTGGGAGCGATATTTTCTGTATAGTGCCTGCCCCATACGTAAATAGTCTAGCAGTCCAACAGTCAGGCAGTCCAACAGATACAGTTGTAAAATTGGCTGCTCGACTCAAGGACTAATTGGCTATAGGACTACAGGGCGGCTTCTAGGGCAGCCCACTCGGCGTCAACGCTGGGATCCTCGGGAATATTAACACTTACCTGGTCACCGGGCTTGGCTTTAAAGTAAGTAACACTCGCTAGCAGTACACGGTAGCGTTTATCACCAACATCAACGTAGTAGTGCCCATCCTTCTGATTAAGAACACCGACAACTTGTTTGCGAGGAATTGGCCCGATCTGTTTGTACAGGAAGGCACCATCGTCAGCAATAGTAAGTTTTAGTATATCTCCCTGAACTAACTTAGACTTCGATGCGTAATTAGCTGGGACGGGGTAAGTTTTACCGTCCGAACCGACCATATTCTGACCATCAAACACACCTTCTATTACTTTACCAAGGGCCTTGTCCTTGACCTTGTCAACTAGCGCGGGTTCCTCACCAACTAAACTAATCAGCAGTTCCTTCGCGGCAGCTAGGGATGTCTCGGCCTCGGCAATCAATGCCCTAAGCCTCTTAACTTGTTTGTCTGGTATCTCCGACATGACGTTTGATTTCTCTCCCAATAGCAGTCTTTGTTTGCACTTGGTAATCTAAGCCAAACCTACCACAGTCGGAAAGCTAAGTCAAAAAGTCAAGACTTAACAACTGTGGATAAGTTGACTAGGCCAGTTCGACTGTTGCCCCGGCTTCTTCCAAAGCCTTTTTGGCGGCTTCAGCCTCTTCTTTGCCAACTTTTTCTACAACCGGCTTGGGCGCGCTATCAACAATAGCCTTGGCTTCACCAAGACCTAAGTTGGTGATATCCTTGACGGCCTTAATGACAGCCACTTTTTGAGCTCCGGGATCCTTGAGCACTACGTCAAACTCACTTTTTTCTTCGGCGGCTGGTGACCCGCTGTCAGCGGCGGCTGGAGCAGCAACTGCTGCTGGCGGGGCCGCGCTAACGCCCCAATGGTCCTCAAGAACCTTGATGAACTTACTAACTTCCAAAGCGCTCATCTTGTCCAGCTGTTCGATGATTTTCTCGAACTCCTTTGGGACTCCGGCCGGCTTTTCGGCCTTTTCTTTCTTTACCTCTGGTTCTGCTTCTTGGTTGGAAGCTGCCTGCTCTTCAGGTTTTTCTTCTTGCTTAGTTTCTTCGTCGGCCATAATATATCTCCTTATCTTTGGTTAAATTTGCTGGGTGCGAGCTGATAAAACATTAAGTAAGCCGCGCGCATTAGCTGATAGCACGTTGGCCATTCCGCTTAACGGTGCGGCGACTAGGCCAACCAGCTGACCACGCAGTTGATCACGGGTTGGCAAAGCTGCCAGAATCTCTACATCTTGTGCATTGATTATGATACCATCAGCATTGATACCGGCTACGAACTCTACCTGTGGTTCAGATTTGGCAAAGTCAGCGATTACTCTGGCGGGGACTACTTCATCGCTATCGCTAAAAGCATACATTAGCTGGCCGGTCAAAAACTCCAGATTAGCATTCTTGAATCGCTCATCGGCCTGCATGGCCTTCTTGACCAAGCGATTTTTAATGATTCGCACCTTAGACTCTTGGTCACGAGCCTGACGGCGTAATTTCTGAAGTGACTGTACGGATGTCCCGCGGTAGTTAGCCACTACCACAAGCTTAGAATTGGCCAGCATATCGGTAGCTTGCTCGACTACTTTGACTTTTTTTTCTTTGCTTAAAGCCACGTCGACCTCCTTAATCTCGGCCTCTAAAAACCTGCCATACAATTATATCCTTGGCGGCGCAGGATTCTACCAAAGATAAAAGAGGTAATTTTTGCTTTAGCAACCTCGGTAGCCTTCTTAATCCCGCTCATAAGACTTTATGGGCTGGACGCTACTGTCTTCGGTAGATTACTAACAGCTTACCATATCAAGAGGTGCCGGGCAAGAAGTTGTTACTTCTTTTTAGACGCCCGCCGCCGCGACGCCTTGGAAACTTTAGAGGATGTACCCGCTTTAGTGCGGCCCGCTTTAACCGAGTGCTTATCCATAGCCGCGGACCTGTAATCAGATGCGCCGGGTCTACTGATTAAGCTTCTGGCTATGTGGGGGTGAAGTTGGTTTAAGATCTCAAACATCTGACCAACTGTGTTTCTAATCGACGGTGACAGAGCCTGGTTATCTTTTATGGCGCGAAGTTGCGCCAATTGCCGGTAGTTAGTAGCTACCCGGCAGCGCAGCCGAAATCCAGCTAATACCGCATAGCCGGCTTCTCTAATAAAACCTCTGTCATGAAGCTTAGAGTTCAGCGCTAAGCTCTGATCAAAAATGTCTACATACAGATCTGTAAGACCGGCGGTCTCGACATTATCCGGCACATCATAACCGAAACGGGGGGTTGGCCACTGAGCATCAATCAGCTCAAAGACCTGCAGGTCAATAAGTTTTTCTAGACTAGGCTTGTCGATTATAAGATCCCAGAAGTAGCAAAGGCTTTTTAAGCGTCCAGCGACTGTGCCTACAGGCTCAGCTAGCTTAGTGTCTAGTAGTTTAGCCTTGCTTTGATAATCCCACTCAGTGATTTGTCGGATTATTTCATCATGGCTCAGCTGGGCCTGGTCAAACAGTATGTCATTTAGCAAGTCAAACTCTAGGCGAGGCTGAGAGAACGCCAGAATAACCGATTCTGTGTCTGTGGAGTGCGATTGAGGGAGAAGTCTATCAGATACCTGCGTTGATATGGGGCGTTTTTTGCCATCTTTTACATCGACAGAGACTCGCCGGGCCAGCTTCGCTGCCAAAGTAGTGAATTCATCAAGCTCAAGCTGGTTTAAACTATGCGCCAAGTTAATAAAATCATCCTTGGTCGCCTGAACTACAGCAGATGTCGTGCTAGCTAGCGGCTGGAGTTGTTTTTCAACCAGCTCAAGGTCAGCTGCTTTCTGAGGATTTTTTAAGTGTTTGCTCAGGCCGGCCAGTAGCTGCTGACGTTTGAGCTCCATATCGCCGATTGTGTCTGAATAAAGTTTATCGAGGTTCGGTATTAGCGATGGTTTGTAAAAATCTTTCTTCCTGGGTTTAGTCTGATTGGTCTTCATTGAGCGGGTCTCGACACCATTTTTTTGAATCATCAAAACAGCTAGTTGGCTTATGGGCTTGAGAATCATAGCCACTTGCCCTTTTCCGACTGGTTGCGCGGTTTGGATGTCCACACTCGCGGTAGGCTCTGGAGAAGCTGGCGGCTCAGAAAGCTGGACGACCTTAGAACGTGGTTTGTGGCGACGGCTACCGGCTGGTAGGTACGGCGTGACGATTTGCCAAATACGGTCGTTGATGGTGGCTATATCGGCAATCTGACCATCTTGGGTACAATCGATGGCTATGTAGTCCTTTGGAAAGAGTCGGCACAGCAGGTCATAGGCGTTAACCGACTTTTTAAGATGGCCTGGGTCAGCTTCATGTTCATCGCGGGCTTTATCGGTGTAACTGCGCTTGGCTCTTTTGGAGATTAACTTGTAGGAGATTTCAGCCGGGACTCGCAAAAAAATGTTGAGATTCGGTCGTGGTATGCCTAGGAGTTGAAATTCTAGGCTGTCGGCCCAGACAAAAAACCCGCGTTGTTCTGCTTCTGAAGCGAACTTAGAGCCCTGGTGAGCCATATTTGAACCAGTGTAGCGATTAGACAGTACTACCTTTCCTTCACTCAGTGCCTGCTGAATAGATTTTGCCGCCGCAAACCGATCTAGAGCGAAGAATAGCGACGACGTATAAGGATTGATCTGCGCGGCTGGGCCATATTCTCCATTTAGGTACTGTCTCACGAAGTAACCGCTGGGCTCATCGTAGCGAGGGAAGTCGAATGTTACTACATCATATCCTACAGCACGTAGTCTTTCGCTCAGCAATCGATACTGAGTAGTTTTACCAGAGCCG
>Ga0209541_10010503_pt1 | contig 14739 bp, 12 predicted proteins | sample RifCSPlowO2_01_FD_184027 | JGI IMG/M metagenome (GOLD analysis project Ga0209541, IMG submission 184027) | Groundwater microbial communities from Rifle, Colorado - Rifle CSP2_plank lowO2_0.1 (SPAdes) (version 2) | ecosystem: Environmental > Aquatic > Deep subsurface > Groundwater | place... | reverse complement strand
TTTCTATTTGAGAAAAAACACGCTCGGCCTCGGCACTGGTTAGTTGTTCGGCCTTAAAACCAGTCTCTATTTCTTTTACTCGTTCTCTTACCGATGCTCCGTCTTTGGCCATAATAAATAATTACGCTCTAATTTTATTTATTCTGTCCACAATCTTTTTCATTTTCTTACGATCTATCGCGGCTAAAATCTCGTGGTGTAGGGCGGCCTCATCTTTTTCTAATTCCTCTACTTTTTTTACCAATTCCAAATAAGCCCGTAGAAAATCTTCATAGGTTTCTTTTGTTACCGTACCCTTCTTGTGGACTCCCATATCTTAAGCTTCTCCTTGCTTAGTTAAAATACCCGACACTTCTTCGCTGAATTTTAATAACGTTTCTTTAACTTGCTCTTGAAAATCTGGTACGGCCGCTTGCCAAAACTTCATCATTTCTTCACCGTCTGCTCCTTTTTCGACGAATGCCATAAATTCATCCACCTGGGTTTCGTTTAACTTTGGCATCAAAGCCAAACCCAAACGGTATTCGGCCTCAACCATGAGCTGCGGAAGATATGACTTTTTTAATTCCTCGTTCAAATTATCTAAGCCATTTTGGGCCAGAACTTCTAAAATATATTGCTCTAAAAAAGTAAATTTTGGTTGTGGATTAGGCATAATGATTAATTAAAAATTATTAGTTCACTGTCGGGACGGGACCAACTATTGTCTCCCCACCTAATAAGTTAATGTGGTCGGTCCATTTCCGACAGACCTCTTTTAACTCTGGATCACGTGTTGTGTCTCCTACTAGCCCGATAACCGCCAACAAATCTCTGTCTTGACCATTAGCTACTTTACGTACCTCGTTAATTTTGTCATCTATATCGTCACCAAGATGTTCAAAATAATCTTGCAACAAAAGATCTAAAAGGGTTTACTTCCACTCGCCATAAACCAATCTGCCTACCACTGGCGCAAATTGAGCCCGCAATTTCTCCATGTTTTCGCGCCTCGGTTCACTACCATGCAACGCATGTACACCACTTTTTTCCGGGTCAAAGGAACCATCTTCTGTGTAGCCCATTGTCATATATTTTGTGATTAATAAATTAAAAATTTAATTATTTTTTACTTAAAAAATCAATTAGACCGCCGATGCTTTTACCTTTTACAGTATCCCCCACATCTCTTTGGATGTTCCGAAGTGTCCTTACTAAATAACCGTGATCGGAAAAGGAAAATTCTCTTTTAAAATCTTCCATCCCTTGCGGAGAAATTTGGCCGGCACTATCAAAATATTTTTCTAACTTCTGTCTAAACAAACCCCTAACAGCCTTATCTCTTTCCCCCACCACTGAGCCTTCTTCGACTAACTGCCATAAAACACAGCTGATTTTTACCTTATCATCTCTAACGGTGAAATATACCGCCACACTTTTTATCTCACCACCAATATATAGTCGTCTTATAAGCTCCTCTGGCTTTTCTTCAGTTTTACCTGGTGGTCCAATGACTCCAATCTTTAAATCCCGGGCGATCTTCATGCGCAGAGCTTCATCGGCTTCCTCTAAACCATTAAACTTCTGCCTCTTTGTTATGGCATGCTCAAAAAACTCGTCTATAACATGTCGCACCCTGTCTTTCATTTCCCCCATATCTCGTTCTCTTTTTAGATCCACCCTTCTTTGCTCTCTTATTCTGTCTTCTTCAGTTTCGTGCCCAAAGTGTCTTCTCACCGCTTCAGCATCCGCAGTAAGAGAATGCTCTCGCCAAAATGTCAAATCCAAAAATGGAAACCCTTCTGGATGTACGCCCCATTCATTGTGGTTAAAAAGTTCCAGTCGCCACAAATCGCATACTTTACCCAAAACATTATCTTTCGAAACTATTGCTAACTGTTGTAACAAATCATTTAATTCGGTTTCTGCTCCTTTGTTGGCTTTAATAAATTTTTTAAAATTTTCACGCCTTTGAACTGAAGAATGTTTTTCAAACAAATCATGTAGCAAAGATTTCATTAAATCAGCGAGGTATGGATATTTATCTTTATTTTCAACGAAAAATGGCCCGGTGTTTTTTTGTAACTCGGCTAGCTTCTTCTTTCTTAGTTCTATACTACCAACTGACATTCCTTTCTCTCCTGGCGTGCTATTCATAGAATCATCTAACAAATTTTAGATTTTCTCTAAGTTATTTTAACTTTAAAAATATTAAAATCACTAGTTTAAACTCTTATAAATATATCACATCGCAACTGAAAAAACAAATATTTGTTTGATTAAAAGATTCCATAAATTAACTACTGATACCTAAATTTCCGTTACAACAGCGACCCTCAGACCAATGGGGGGTGTTGACAAAAATATAAAGCTATGATAATATTGTCTGTTTCCCAAAAACGGACTCTTACCTTGTGGGGCGCGAGTGCGCCTGACCAGGAAGAGTGGATCGGAGAGAGAGATGAGTGCGGAGACGGAAGCGGGGACGCAGCATGTCCCGAAGTACATAACGACCATCATGGCGATGGTCGTGGGAGCCGCGATTTTCTGGGGGCTCCAGTGGGGATGGCACAAGATTCGGACCATGGACGGCCACCCCCGCGACGTCGACGAAGTCAGCCTCGGCTACTACCAGGTGGTCTGGAGCAATCCAGACTTCGCGCTTATCAAGAGCGCGGATGAGGGGGCGTTGCTCCTGAACCTCAACGGCGAGGCCGCCAAGGCCTTGCCCGCGAAGAACTCCCCGGCCTTCCTGATCGTCCGCGAGGACGACGGGAAGCGCGTCTACGAGTGGGCCTCCCCGGAGGCCCCACCCACCATCGAGCCGCCGCCCGTTGCGACGGACTCGCCTCGGTCCTAATCCAAGGACGGGAAGCGCAAACACCACTCGCCTACTGTCCTCTAGACTGTAATACACAGCCTAGAGGACAGGAGGATTCAGCGAGTGGTGTTTTGTTTTAAACAAACAAAAAATAATTATCCCCAGTGCTCTCCCCTTTTTTTCTATTTGTGCTATAATTACGATACTTATTACTACTTCAAATTTATGACTAATCATATCGCACCTGAAACAAGGCAATTCTTAGAGAGACTTCTTGAGGAGACCCACGGGAATAAAATCCCAGTAGCCCTTAAGGAAGAAATGCTCGCCGACTTAAACCCTCGGCTAGAAAACGATTTAATCACCTCTCTTATACACGCCCTACCCCACGAATACTCTGATGAATTTGATCGCCTAATGGAAACTAATCCTGAACCACAAAAAGTAAACGAGTTCTTTTTGTCGCATATACCCAATGCTAAGAAAGTCATCTCTTCTACCTTAACCGAGTTTTATAACCTTTATTTGTCAGCCAAAAAATAATTATGCCTCATTTAAAACCAAACGATGCATCTTCTTTGCGAGTACAGAAATTAGAAAAAGAATTAAGCTCCTTAAAAAGGGAATTGTTTGGTTTAAAAAAAGAAATCAACAAATATTTAGATAAAAATAAGATTACTAAACTCAAAAAAAAATTACTTAACCCTTAAATTATGCCTCCTGCAAAGCTACACCCCGAAGCTTCATCAGCAGCAACTGCCGAAGCTGGGAAAGAAGAAAGCCAAAAAAAACTTCGAGAGAAGAAAGAGGCTCTTGCGGCCCAAATTGCTAAACTTAAAGAAATAGGCAAAGAAGCCCCAGGTTTAGCTAGAGAGACAGAAGCATTGGTAGTTGAACTAGACAAAACCTCTTCCAATTCAGAGGATGGCGAACGAGATGTTTTGTTAGGCAAGGCGGCTATTTTAGAAACTAAAATAAAAAACTTCATTTTAAAAACAGAGTGGGAAACAAAAAAACAAGAAGCTAAAGAAAAGCGCGAAAATCTATTTAAAAGTTTAGAGGATGGTCTAGAATACCTAAAAAAAGAATTGAAGACTGCACCAGATAAGACCCCAGCCGAACGTACATTAAAAGAAAAGATGCGCTGGGTAATAGGGGCCATCACCGGGGCACAAAAAAATAATACCTTTGATACAAAAACTGGGCAATTTCTTGTTGGTGCGCCCGGCACAAAAAACAGCCAAAAAGAAGGCATACCAGTTAACGACCTTATAGAGGTCTTAGGTGTTTTACAACGCAAAGAAGCCTCCGGCGTACCGGTTGAATCTAAAAATGACAAAGAATTAACTGGGTTAAAACAACTAGCTGAATACCTAAGTAAATCCAGACAAAAAAGTCAAGAGATAGAGCCAATCTATAATTTTGTGCTTGGCAAAAGAGTAAGCACAGATTTTGTTATTCCAGACTTTCTTAAACCCAGACCAGACTTATTAAGTAAGTTTGAAATTGGATTAGATAAAAATTACCGTAATACTAAATCCGCCGCTCATGATTTGATTGAGTACCTGATTAAAGAAGCTAACGACAAAATAATAAATTTAGAAAAAACTTCGATCCCGAAAGAAACCGAAGCTGCTACTAAAATCAAGGCAATTATCCAAGACTTGACCGCTAACAGCAAAGGTTATTTTGAATTACACCCAGAAATGAAGGGAGACAAACAACATTGGCGCACCCAGCTTGAAGCCGGTTTAATCTCGCAAGATTACCGAAAAACTAATAGCGAAAGCAACGATTATAAATTAGCCATGGAAACAATGTCTCAAAGAAGAGAGCTTGTTTTGCCCACCGATGACGTACCAGAACCAACTTATTTACCCATTCCAGAAATACCAGTCATAGAAAAACCTGTAACAAAAAAACAGCAGGATGCCGAGGAAGAACCGCAGCCTGATAAACACCAAAAACAAAACCCTGACAAGAAACCAGATGACGGGCCGGATGAAAAGGATAAACCAAAACACCCAGAACAACTCCCCAAGACCAAGCCGGATATTAAAGGTTTACATATTAACATAAACGAAATTGCCAAACGCTATGCCGAACGTGTAGCTACAAAAAAACTAAACGAGTTACAAAACGCTTGGCGCACCCCTCGCGATATACCACCACCACCGCCAAATCAGAGCAAACTCGGAAAAGCATTTGGATTTTTGGGTCGTGCGGTTCGTGGGGCAGGTTATGCGATCGCTGACGCCGCTAGACATCCCGTAAAATTTATTAAAAATGTTGTCGTTAGAAATCGCTACCATGGTTATTATAGTGATTTTTACCAAGATGCCTACAACCGTATTCTTAAAGATCAAAACCTACAATCAGAAATTAGGGCCTCTTTGGGTCAACACGACCGCACAAAAGATGTCGAAATTACCATAGAACAAGAAATGACTAATCGCAAAGTTTTAGAAGATGTACTCGCGGAATATGTCCAAGATGCCGTAGATCAAGAAGAAAAGGGTGATGTTTTAGATCGTAATAGCGAAGCCGCTCAAACCTTAGCTAAAATTTATTGGGAGTTTTCAACTTCCGGAAAAATGACCGTAAAGAATAAAGACGGTGAGGATGTTGAAGTGGACATAACTGATCGAAAAAATTTCGACCTCCTTATAAATCAAAAAGTTAATCCTATTATAGAAAATAGTGGGAAAAAACATGCGAATGACGAAACAACCGAAGATAAAAATCTCTTCGCTCATAATTTTTACGAAATCGCCTTAGAGCAGCGTTCCCGCATCATGGAGGAGGTAGAAAAAGCTGTCGATCGACACGGCGAACAATCTCGTGAAATGATTCTCCAGCATGTGCGTTCTCTCATGCACCATGACTTGGCTCACAATATCCAACTCGGAAAGAAAGAACGAGATATTTACGATAGTTATCCACCCAAGCATCGTAAGTGGTACGATAAAATGACCAATTGGCTACAAGGAAAATCCGTCTTCGGAATCCCAATTGGTTCACCAGTCGAATTTGCTGTTACGGCTGCTGTAGGCACAGCTCTTATATTAAAAGCCGTAGGTACCGGTGGCCTAAGGCTACTTGGAGTAGCGGCACCGGGTATCGGTGCCTTAGCAGGAGGTACCATCAGTTATGCTCGTCGACGCACAGAATTAAAAGTAGACAAACTAAATAAAACTGTCGACAGAGCCTTGGGCATGGAGGCTGGTGGTCAAATCTCAGAAGAACTCTACAAATTTATCCAGGAAATGCAGGACTTAGACAAGGCTGTACCTTTATTAGAGTCCATACTTAGTAAAGAAAAAAATGAACTTACCGACCTAGACAAAGAGTTTGTCGCCAATCTTTGGGCGCGGCGCGGTTTAGAGAAAAAATTAAAAACAAGCCTGCTTAGTGCTCGGAAAGAAATGGCGGAAGAAACCGGTTACCGATCGTTGCGCGAACTCAAACTTTTATTAAAACAGATCGAAGCTAAACACGGTCTTAACGCTACTAGCCTTAGCACCCAGGTTGCCGCCCACGCTGAAGCGATCGTGGAACAAAAAGAACAAAAAGATAAAAAATTCAAACGATTTCACCTCAAAGAAGGTTGGAAAGCCGCTTTAGTTGGAGGCACCGTCGGTGCCGTTATTGGTGCCGCAACAGACTTTGGGGTTCACAAGTTATTCGGCACACCAGAAAGAAGTTTCATCGGCAACTTGTTTATGGATCGCACACCGAAGGGTACCACACTCCATGAATTTACTATTCCAGGAACAAAAATAAAGATGAGTGTCCCGGATGATTTCCGAATTGACCGAACCGGAAATGAACTTAAATTTACTGACGGAAGCGGTAGGGTGCTAGTTGAGCATGTTAAATTGAATCCTGACAACTCTTTACCACCAAACTCTTTAGAGCAACTTAGGGCGGCTGGCATCTCGGCCCAGGAAGTTGCGACTACCATCCCCGGTGAACAGTTGAGTGGACATTTTCACTCTTTGCCTATTGATGGGCATCCCGGATCTTCGATTAACATTCCTGAAGAGTTTGCCTTAAAATCCAACAGCGACGGCACGATCACCTTAGTCGACACACGCGACGGTAGTGAAATACCCGGTTTATTAGTAGACAACAACGGTGCCTTAAGTCAACCCTCAAAAGACCTGCTCCACGACCTGTATGGTTTTGAAATAAATGAGAATCAAATTACCAACGAACAAATATTTAGGGGCGGTCAAGCCCGGGAGGCTTTCCTCAAACAAAACCCTGGTACAGCCGACGGAGAAGGTTGGGATGGCACTCGACACCGTCTCCACCACAACAACATTTATCGCCCAACTGGTGAACGTACCTCCTTGCATAATCCAAACCTGGATTTAACCAATCAATCTTCTCCTCATCATTCCTTCATTCCCAAGGGAGAAACTGCCGAACAATTTGTCGAAGATTTTAGGGAAACTAGTGGTGAATTCTGGAAAATGGATAAATCTGGTAATCTACGAATAGATTTTACCAACCGCGTCCAAGACATGTTGGAGAACGGCCCTGTTTCAGCCGACGGGAAACTTCTAGATGACCGTTTTGGCCCTATCGCCGAATTAATTAAGCAAACCGGCGGAGATCCTAACCAGCTTTCCAAATATCTAAGTGTTGGAATTTATACTGACGCCGAAAGTTACCGGACTGGGCTAGGCATCCACCTAAAACCAAACAACGGCTTATTTCTAGACATCCCCAAAGGATCACCACTATACGAACAGCTAGTAAATCCAGCCAATGGACGACCGCGATTAACGATTGAATATTCTGTTGACATTCCAAATAAAAGTGGTGGCGGCGGCACTCACCATGTTTTGGCCACCAAACGCTATGACGGAACAATGGAATGGAAAGAACCTACCACCAACACAGAGACTTTGCTTAACAAAATCTCTACCCCAGATATTGTTGATAAAAGATTTGATCTTACCATGCCTTCAGGAGAAGATGAAATAATGCCATGGTTTATCCCACTTCCCGCTAACCGCAGAAAACTTCCGGAAGATGGAGTCTACCCCCCACTTTCAGATGAAAGTTTATCTGAAAGCGGATCAGAATCAGGCAGTTCCTTAAACGAAGGGGAGCGCAGAGAAAAAACTAAATCAAAAGAGAAAGTAGCTCCCAAGGATATCGAAAAAATACTTGATCGAGACTTCAAAAAACTATCACAAACAGAAAAGGAGCAAAGATTGGCAATACTACAAGTTCTTTATAGAAGAATGCCCGACAAAGATTTGTTCTTAATAATTCTAAACGAACTTAGCGCGTGGACCAGTCAAAATACAGATAAAAAAATTACTGTTGACGAAAAAACCAAAGGAATTATTTATGGGTTGCTCGGGAAAGCTCCTTCTGGCAAAGACGAAAAAACCGTATCCAAAATAGGAGCCTTTCTCAAAGAAAAAGGGCAACTTACAAGTGCCTCTGTAAAAGAAAAAACCAAGCTTCAAACTCTAGTAATAATAAGTTATAATATACTTCTAACTCTACGTTAATATGGAAGGAAAATCTAGCCCAAGAGGAGATTACCTCACTGCTAGCCCAACTATAACTGCTGAAAAACGTACGGGCACAACAAGAGAAAAGGGGGCTGTTGCTGACCGGCGCGAAAAAGATACGAAAAGAATACACAGACTTCTAAATGATCCTTCGCGACAAGAAGAGGGTTTGGCCTTCGCCGTTGCCAAATCGCCCCGCCTTTCTAAAGCCCGGGTCTCCCTAGATCGATCTCTTGATAATTTTCTATCACACGGAGACACTACCGTATCCGACCTAAATAAACGTGAAACAACATACATTGCTGAAGAAAATTTTGACCTCGCCATAATCGTAAAAGATGGGCGCGTTTCTCGTGAGGTGGCAATTGCGATAATCGAACTAAATAAAGATAAGTGGGGCGAACTTAATATTGTTCTCGATGCCAATCAAGCTTTAGATCTGGCTTTAGCATTTCCTGCCCGTCAGAACACGGAAAATGTAGCAACTTTTAAAAAACGTAGTGGTGAAGATTTTACAAATCTTAGAAGAATTAACGGCCTAGATAGCGGCCTAACCGCTAAGATTAAGGGCATACTGGCTGGAACATTAAAAACCCGTCGACTAGTTGAAGATGCCTGCGTTAAAAAAGAAACATGGCCTAAAAGAAAAGACGGGGACATAAGGAGATCTTTTGTAGACCAGAAAGCTCTTCTCCGCATCTGTTTGGATATAAATTCTGACGTTAGAAGAATTAAAAACAGTCCAGAAAAATATTTAGCAGAACTAAAAGAAAAAGAAAAAATACCAGAAACTATCGGAAGCCTTGAAGAATTAGTACAGATAATTGACAAACACCCGGAAATCAAAGGTGTAAGTTTTGATATGTATGACACCCTCGTGCAATACTTTACTTCAAGCAAAGAAAGACAAGCGACTAAAGAAAAAAGAGTAGTGGCGTACTTAAGCGCAAATGGAATTAAATTAACCATAGAGGAATTTAAAGCTTATTATCAAAAAATATTTAAGGAAAAACACGAAGCCCCCACAAAAGGAAATAACAGAGAGATGCGAGCCTATGATGCCTTATTAGAAATGGTACAAAGAATTTTAAAAGATAAAAAAATCCCTCAAAACAACAAAGATGCTGAACAAATTGCCAAGGGGATGGAAAAGGTTATGCTAGATGTTAGCTACGAATGCGCTACGCCTATTCCAGAAGCCATAACGGCTCTACAAGAACTCAAGGCTAGGGGGATAAAAACAGTTGTAACTTCAAATTACATCTTTGATGAGGGGCAGGTTGTAAAGCTACTAAAAAGATTCGGTTTAATGGATTATGTCGACGAAGTAGTAGTAAGCTCTACGGTAGGCGTCAAAAAATCAGGTAGTGATAAAACCGGTGCAATTTTTGCCCATACTCTTCAAAAACTTGGCCTGCCCAGCAGCTCGGTTTTACATGTAGGTGACAACAAAAGAACAGATCGCCTTGCTCCTTCGCATGTTGGTATTAAGGGGATACAGTACCACCAGCCAGAAAACTTACATCACCGACTAAGACAGCTTACTTCATCTGATCCTGATAGTTCCGAGTATAAAGACTTGAGCATAAAAATTCAAAGAGAACTTCTAGATAAAACGGCAAAAAAATACTACGACCGAAACGTAAAAACCGAAAAACCACCTGAAATGGAGAAATATGCCATGCGTCTTTACGAAATTAGCCGGGACTTCTATGGACCTGTAGTAATAAAATTTGCTCTCCATAATTTAGAAAAAATGCTCAAGGACCCTGCTAATACAATAAATATATGTATGGGCAGAGATGCTTTGGCCAATTTTCTTGTACAACGCCGATTGTTACAAACGCTACCAGAAATGTTCCCTGGCGTCAGATCAGACCATATTCATTATTTACCAATCAACCGGGCTCTCGCGAAAAAAGCTCCCAGAGAACAACTAAGAAAATTTTTAGAACCAACCGGCTTCTTTAAACCAGGAGCAAAGGTAAATCTAATTGATAACGGAATTAAAGGAACAATACAAGATTGTCTCACGGGACACTTCCCCGAAGTCGATTGCGTAGGAGAGTATTTACTATCCCGCCAATACGACGACGATCCTAATCGAAGTAAAAAACATGGCTTCATTGTTGAAATAGACAGCGAGAAAATTCAACACAAAAGAAGAGACCGGGGTTTTAGAGGAGACCTGTCTCCCAGCCAATTAAAAGAATTGGCGAGCAGAGACTTTGTCCACGATCACGAAGATTTATGGAATGGAATATTTGAATCACCTAGTGAACAACTAAAAGAAAAAGATGACGGCACTGTTAAACCAGAAACATATAGGGAAAGGCTATCTTTTCATCTTTATGACCGCAATGTTCTACCTGGTTTAGAAACTGATGAAGACTACCTCTTATTTAAAAGAATGGCGCTAATAGGAGTGCTCGACGCTATAAAATTATACAGACGTGAAGCAAGCCTGGGAATTACAACAGACAAACCTAATACTATTTTAAAGCTTTGGGAATGGTATAAAAATAAGGAAAAGCATCCTCTGGATAGAGACCTGGACCGATCCCTTGTAAGACCGGTCCCCGCAAAATAATATACATATGACACCAAATAATTTTAACCTTCCAATAGATAACCTTGAGGCACTCTCCGATGAAGAGTTGATTGAAATTTTTATTTCAAACTAAAATCAGAATTAAATAAATCGGTTAAATAGAAAATATTAGGACCTAGAATCACCCTTCCCCTTAAATATTTCCACAATCATTCGGTACCGTCTTTTAGGACTTAATCCCCGGTGGACATTCAGTAAACCTTTCAGCCGGTTAAAGTAGCCATCTAAAGAATTAGTAGTATTCGGGATATTTAGTTCTGGGTATTTCTGGTAGGTATACAGATAGGGTAAATTAGTCATTAAACTGCGGTAAGCGGATCGAATCCGCTTGTGTCGGTAGAACCACTTGCCCGTATCCGGGTTAGTGGTTTTTTCTTTTAAAAACTCGCTCCATTTGGAAAACCAGTCAGTTAGTTTCTTCGTTAGTTCGGTTTCCGAACTATATGGTAAAGTCTGTACCAAAGCCTTTAGTTCTTGCCCAGCCGGTAGTTTTGGTCGATTGGTCAAATACCTCTGGACGATCTGTTTTTGGTGGAAGTGGCACATTTGGACCAAACTGCCCTTAAACATTTCTCTAATGCCTGGCCGACCGTCTAAAACGACCGCTTTAATCTGGAAACCATTCTTCTCTAACTGTTCTTTACCGAGAGCGTAAACCGCTCTCGTCTCAGAGCCAACCTCTTTCCACCAGATAATTCTTTTTAAGCGCGGCTCACGAAAAACAGTTAAGCCGCTCGTCCAAGAGAAAAAGGTGGTGTCGCAGACTAGGACGAGTTCACTCCCCGGGTTTAATTTAACTACCGGCTTAATCTCGACTTCATCTAATTTCAATTGCACCCATTTGGTACTGCGGTCATATTTCTTGGCGAGATCGGTGTAGGTCTGGCGTTGCCAGACATATTGTTGTAGTAAGTCATTCTTTAAGTGGCTGGTCCGTCTTTTGTTTTGGAATTTTACCCGACACTTCTTACACTGGTAACGCTGAAGACCTAGTTGGTAACCCTTCTTAACGACCTGGTTTGAACCACATTCCGGACAGTTTTTTATTGGGCATATTATCTTTAGTTAATCTTTTAGCTGTATTATGCCACAAATCTTTATTTTTAGGTCCTATTTTTTTCTATTTAGTCTTTTAATATTGGTTTTTGTGTTAGGTGTCTTTTGGATTGTGGTTGGCTATGGTTGGTTTTTGCAAAAGCAAGAGCGAGTTGCTAATGGTGTCGCTAGGCCAGAATTTCCCTATACGGATTACACTCTTGAAGAGTTAAATAAGATGTATCCACAATATTTAAATGTGGATGTTCCGACAACACAGACTCCAGAAGAAACACATCAATTATTTTTAGCTACTCTGAAAAAAGGGGATTTGGATGGTGCGGTTGAGTGTTGTGTAGTTAAAAGCAAACAAAAAGAGATGAGAGATGGTTTGACGAGGGTGAGAGAGAAAGAACAGCTACAAATGATGATTAACGACTTGGATGCAAAAATTAAAGCAGAAGAAAATTTGGTCCTAGACTCGACAAATATCGCTACGTACTATTACTCTGGTAAAAATAATTCGTTTGGCAGTACAATCAATTTTACAAAAAATAGTGATGGAAAGTGGTTAATAGAATCTTTGTAAAAATAAATCTTTAAAACATATGAAATCAAGGAGGGAAAGGATAGCATATATTATTTTTGCTATTTTTTTGTTTGTTTTTATTTTAGTTGGTTCTTATCTACAGGACAAAGTGTTTAGCTATGACACTACCATAGCGCATCCAAACATTGCTGAACTCGCCGCCAAATTGTATAACGACAAGTTTGATCCGGATTTAACTCAAGAAGAAATCGGTTGGATAAAAATGGGGGCCATGGAAGAGGATACACCAACAAGGTGGTTAAACCATTTTTATGATCCAATATATAAGAAAGGCCTAACCTTTGGTAAGGAACAATATTCAGCCAAAGATTGGATACAAAATCCAAAAGCTCAAACTAATTTTTCTTTAGGGGATCAGTCTTGGCAAAGAGCCTTGAGCGATTATGAAAAAGGGGATAAACAGAAGTCCCTCAAGGCTTTAGGTCATGTTCTGCATATTTTGGCTGATATGACTGTCCCGGCGCACACCAGAGAAGACATACATGTTATGCCGAAAGATTCGTATGAAGATTATGTAAAGAAAAATTGGGGAGATATTTACAAACGGTTGAATTATACTTTTATTTCTGTTGATAGTTTGGATAAAGCCGTAGGAGATTTGGCCAATATTTCAAATAATAATTTTTATAGTGATGATACTATAGAAATAAAAAAATATCCGATCCATCACAATTTAAACAAAAAAGAAATTATATATCAGGGTATTAAGTATCCAGTTTATGAGTTAAGTATTGATAATAACGAAAAATATTTATTATATTTCTCCCAAAATGTATATAGTTGGCAAGACGCACTTAAAAATGACAACGATAACTTTTCAGTTAATCACTCTTTAATTCTCTCCGACTACTCCTCAATCCTCATCCCCAAAGCCGTAGGTTACAGCGCTGGGGTAATAAAGCTCTTCTTTGATGAAGTCGGCAAAAATGAAACGGTCAGTGGATTACCAAAGTTTCGCACTGGTCTCTTTGGTTACATTGATACCGTAGTTGGTAATATTATTAAAGGTGCCGAGAAAACATATGACGACATAAATAAATTTGCCGAAATTCACAAGCCAGTACCAGAAGTTTCCGCCAGAGGTTCAGATTCAAATGTTATTCCCAAGGTTTTGGGTGAAAAAATTAATGCTCCTACATTGATTACTCCTACCGCACCGCGTTCTATACCAACCCCAGCGGTCGCGAGTAACCCTCCCGAATCTTCTTCGGCAATTAACGAATTAGCACCTCCTCTGGCAGATAGTTTAGAAGAAAATTTCCCTATTTTGCCTGCTCCAATAATTCCTCCATCCCTTTTCGTTACCCCGATCGTTGTACCATACAACGGTGGCGGTGGTGGAGGAGGTAGTAGTAGCGGCAGTAGTAGCAACAATAATACAAACAGTAATCCAGAGAGTCCGCCGCCGAGTGTTCCTCCTGTTGTCCCAATCATACCAGTCGTCCCTGACGTTCCACCTGCCTCTGAACCGGCTTCCACTACACCAACTACAACTCCAGTTCTTCCGCTTCTTCCACCCGCCGACACCACTCCACCCGATCCACCTGAATTGGCTAGTCAGTTTTCGAATATTATTTATACCACTTCGACCAGCTGGACTATTCTCGGCACTTGTACCACTGACACAGAAAAAATTATCTCTTTTAGAGACAATCTAGAAGTTGATCCCATTAACCCGCAAGTAATTAATCCAGAAGATTATTTGCGTTATTGGAACTATGCCACCCCTTTGAACGAAGGGATAAACAATTTTAGTTTTGTTGCCTTGGATGAGGCGGAAAATCGTTCTATTACTTCTACTAAAGCGATCATAATACGGGATACGACTTCTCCGACTGTTCCGGCCATAACCACCACTGTGCTTGAAGAAAATAGTTCGTCAACACAAATCATTGTAGATTTAAAAAGTACCGATGAAGATAATAATGTCTTTTATGATCTCTTTTACCAAATTAAAGACGTTACGACTAGCGATTGGGTTGTAGTGGAAGAAAATACAACCTCCTCACGTTTCCAGGTCCCGACTACTCGCGGTAAGTCCTATCGCTTTAAAGCTAAAGCCAAGGATCGATTAGACAACCGTTCGCTCTGGAGCGAGCCGATAGAAGTTTTTGTTAATTGGAGTGGGGAAGTGGTAATAAACGAA
>Ga0209541_10010500_pt1 | contig 14740 bp, 11 predicted proteins | sample RifCSPlowO2_01_FD_184027 | JGI IMG/M metagenome (GOLD analysis project Ga0209541, IMG submission 184027) | Groundwater microbial communities from Rifle, Colorado - Rifle CSP2_plank lowO2_0.1 (SPAdes) (version 2) | ecosystem: Environmental > Aquatic > Deep subsurface > Groundwater | place... | reverse complement strand
AAAATGGTAGAGTATGGACAATCTACAGCGCTTTGGTATTATATTCAGGAAGTTTTTTATAAAATATTTGGAGCTTCTCAATTAGGCTCAAGAATGGCCAGCGTGGTTTTTGGAAGTTTTTTTGTTATTCTTATGTTTATTTTTGTAAAACAGATATTCAAATCAGAAAAGGCCGGATTAATAGCTGCATTTTTAACAGCAGTTTCTCCTTTTTTAATAAAAATGACTCTTCCTGAGATGGATGTAACTGTTATGTTTTTTACAATATTCTCTGCTTTATTCTTATTTAAGTATGCAGAAAATTGGAAAAATAAAAACCTGGTTTTATCTGGAATTTTGATTGGAATTGCTATTTTAATAAAGGTTTATGCTCTATTTTTTGCATTTTCATTTTTTATATTTTTAATTTATTCTTACTATAAAAAAGAAAAACTAAATAAAAAGACAACAAGATGGGTCATTATTTTCCTTGCTATAATCTTTATATTTACTACACCAACACTAGTTCATAATTATTTGTTGTATAAGGACAAAGGATTTGTGGATATGATGTTTACTAATATTCTAAAAATTGGGGAGGAAAAAGGGAAAGAATTTTATTCGTGGGCTGCAGGGTGGAACCCTCCTGCAGATTATGGTGGTTTCTTTTTTGGGAATAAAGAAAGTTTTGGCAGTCCTTTGCCTGGATTTATTCTTGTTTTATTTTTATTTAAACAGGATATTATCCTGCTTATTTTAGGATTGTTAGGATTAATCTTAACATTTAAAAAAACAAGAAATTATTTTTGGTTTTTCCTAATAGTTTTTATTCCCCCCTTTATTTACATAGGGGCGCAACCAGCCTTTCTTATGCATAAACACTTTACTTTTATGCCTCTTTTGTTTATCCCAATGGCTGCCTGTTTTTTGGGCAATATTCATAACAAAATAAAAGAGAAGTTTCCTAAATTTGGACTGAGATATTTATTAATTTTTATTTTAATTTTTAATTTATTGTTGCTTGGCAAGGGTCCTGGAGAATATGTTTACAGAACAAGCGCAGAAACTCAGCTCATAGATTATAAAATAGATAATATCCCGGAAAATTCCCTGGTTGTTGTTGATTCAAGGATTTATAGAGGATACATGGTGTGGATGTTTCATGATAGAAATTATCTAGAAGCTGGTCTATTATCCAAAACCTTGGAAGAAGGAACCTTAATTAAAGAAAAAATTACTGAAAAAACAAAAGATATTATACTCCCTGCTCATTTATCAACAGAGTCTTCTTCTACTGATGTTTATTTTGTAGAGTGTGTAACTGATGATTGTGGCTGGGGAACAATTGATGAACAACCAGAAGTTAATCAAAGCATGGAAGATATGACTGAGTGGTTTGCTAATGGTTCGAAAATTGTTAAAGAGATAGATTCTATAAATCCGGGGGATTATTATCTTCCTTTTTTGACTAAATCAGATGTAGAACCAGTTTATAGAATCTACAAAAATAAATTTATGCTTAACCCCCTTACAACATCTGCTGTAATAAAATCCAAACATGAATTGTTGCTGTATCCGGTAGGATATGATGAAAGTATTACTCCTATATTTGATAAATATGAAACTCACAATGCCATTGATTCTTTTATAAATGTTACTGCGCATATAATCTTCTATATTGCTTTTCTATTATCTTTCTTTTCTTTGTTATATATGATTTTACTATTTATTTTAGAAGATGAAACTTTCAATCGTAATTCCAGTATATAATGAAGAAGAAACTGTCAAACAGGTAATTGAAAAAGTAAAAAAGGTAAACCTCCCAATAGAAAAAGAGATAATTGTTGTTGATGATGGTTCTAATGATAAAAGTTTTGAAATTATAAAAAAAATAAATGGAATAAGGATTATCAGACATAAAAGAAATATGGGCAAGGGCGCCGCAGTTAAGAGTGCTTTAAAATATGCTACAGGAGATATTTTTATTATTCAAGATGCCGATTTAGAATTAGATCCTGAAGAAATTCCTAAAGTTATCGATCTTATAGTCCAAGGCAAGGCAAGAGTGGTGTATGGTTCTAGAAATATACATATAAAAAAAGAAAGTAAAAGTCTTTTATTTTATTTTGGAGGAAGAGTTATAACTCTAATTACTAATTTTTTATACGGGACAAATCTCACTGATGAACCGTGCGGTTATAAGGCATTTAAAACTGAATTGTTGAGAAATATCAAGATTAAAAGCAATAGATTTGAATGGGAGCCGGAAATTACTGCTAAAATTGCTAAAAGAGGTATAAAAATTTATGAAGTCCCAGTTAAGGGAGAATCCAGATCAATGAAACAAGGAAAAAAACTTAGAAGAAGAGACGGCCTTAAAGCATTGTTAATATTATTAAAATACAGATTAAAAGATTGATTACAATTTGTAAATTACCAGCATTGGTTGTGTTTTTCCTTGATCCGCGAAATAAGCTTGGGCTGCTGTTAAATTCTTTTCTTGAGGATAAGAAAAAAGCCAGTCATTGTGCTGTTCAAATACAGAAATCATATAATATTTTACATTTTCATTAGGGGGCGATAATAAAGCTTTCTCAAATTCTTCTTGTGTTTCAGGGAATTCAAATACCTCTCTTTCAGAATAATATTTGATTTGAGGCCTGCTTCGTGTAGCTATTACAGCAGAAGGCTCTGTATTTTGTCTTAACCATAGCCCTGCTTCTTTAACCTCAATATAGGAATTCTGTTTATCCTTAATCAGAGAATTTGCAGATTGCAATTGAAGATATATAACCAATCCTAAAAAAAGAATTAAAAAAATCCAGGCCAAAAACTTTTCTTTTTTATTTATGAAAGTATACAGCTCCAGGATAAATTTGCTTGAAATGATAAGAATCGCCGGGAATACAATAAGGATATATCTATCTTCTATATAGGCTAAAGAAAAACTTACTACAATTAAAGGTATTAAAAATATTAATAATAAATATAAGTCTCTTTTTAATTGCACATCATCTCCCTTGAAGAGAACATCAAATCCTATAAATATTTTATACATTGAAAATAATCCCAAAACAAAAATTATTAAAAGAGGCCATGAAAAATAATTTGAAAATAAAGAGAGATAGGATTTCAGATTAGCCAACATATTTTGAAAAAGCGGGCCTTCAGGGGCATTATGAGCCCCTGCCTGAGCTATAACAAATCCATGAAATTGTATATACCCCCAGATGAGATATGGAGATAAAACTAAAATGAATATAATGGCTGCAATCCAATATTCCTTTTTTCTTAGAAACCTAAATCTTTCTGTTATTAACACATAAAGAAGTATTGCAAATAGAAAAGTTGCTGTTGGGAGTCTAATTAAGGTTCCTATACCGATTATCGCCGATCCTATATATAATGCTTTTTTTGAATTTGTTTTAAAATATTTATAAAAGAAAAGAGCAGAAAATGTAAAAAAGGTTAAAGAGGGGATATCAACTAAAATTCTAAATGTTAAAAAAAGATTAAGCCAGATTACAGATGTCAATAAAGAAGCGATTAATCCAACTTTTTCATTTAATATTTCTTTTCCCAGATAATAAATTCCAACTACTGAAGCCATAGAAGATAAAAGCATAATGAATCTTATCAAAAACTCGCTGTTTGATATTTTAAGTATAAAACCAATGGCCATAGAAAATAAAATAGGCCTTACTGGAATGAAATGGTAGGGGGTTCCAAAACCAAAATAATTGGCCATGTTCATATAATCTGCTTCATCCCACCAAAGGGGCTGAGTTTTTGTTAAGGAAAAAAAATACCAACGAACAATAAAGGCAAAAATCAATATCCCAATAAAAATTAGATTATTTGGTTCTTTTATCCATTCAGAAATCTTCTTTTTTTTTTGTTCGATCAGTTTATTCTCTTTTTCCATATAAACAAATAGTTTGATAGTTTAAATCTTTTTCCTAAATTGTTTTGTAAAATTCTTTTATTGACCCAGCTATATAACTAATTTGTTCTTCTGTTAATTCTGGGAAGATTGGTAAGGATAGAATCTCTTTGGCATATTTTTCAGCAATAGGATAATCTCCTTCTCCCAGATTAAGATGTTTATAGGCTTCTTGTAAATGAATTGGAAATAGATAATGTATTCCAGTATCGATACTTTTTAACTTTAAAAACTCTTTTAATTCATCTCTTCTCTGTGTTCTTATAACATATAGATGGAAAACGGGATTTTTTATCTCACTTATTTTTGGTATTACAACATAGTCTTTTAATAATTTGTTATATAGCTCTGCCTTTTTCCTTCTTGCTTCATTCCATTGATCTAGATATTTTAATTTTACATTTAAAATTGCTCCTTGAAGTCCATGCATTCTATAATTGTAACCTACAAAAGAATGTATATTTTTTGGATATTCTCCGTGGGCTCTAAGCAATCTGCATTTATCTGCCAAATCTTTATTATTTGTTACAATAATTCCTCCTTCCCCATAAGCACCCAAATTTTTTCCAGGATAAAATGAAAATGCAGCTATATCGGATAAAGAACCAACCCTTTTTCCTTTGTATTCTGCTCCGTGCGCTTGACAAGCATCTTCTATAACCAATAGGTTGTGTTTTTTAGCTATTTCATTTATCCTATCCATATCACAAGGATTACCAAATAAATGAACAGGAATTATTGCTTTTGTATTAACATTTATTTTTTCTTCAATTAAATCTGGATTCATATTATAATCTTCTTTGCCAACGTCTACGAAAATAGGCTTTGCTCCTGCATGAGAAATAGCTTCTGCAGTTGCAATAAATGTATTCGGGACAGTTATTACCTCATCTTCAGGGCCTATTCCTAATGAAAGAAGAGCTAAGTGTAATGCTTCTGTACCAGAATTAACTCCTACTGCATATTTAACACCACAAAAATTGGCAAAATTTTTTTCAAATTCTTCTACTGCCGGACCTAAGATAAATGCAGTATTCTCTATACTTTTTTTTATAGCATCATCAATTTCTTGTTTAATTGAAAAGTATTGTTTTTTTAAATCTAAAAATGGTACTTTTTTATCATCAGACAGAATATTTTGCTCTTTTTCTAATTCTCTTGCAGGATTTCCAGCTACTACTGTATTTGGGAGAACATTTTTTGTTACAACTGCTCCTGCGCCAATTAATGAATTGTCGCCTACATTTATTCCTCCAAGGATTGTTGCATTACTACCAATAGAAACATTATTTCCAATATTAGTCTTTACAAAACGGTTTATCCAATCCTTTTCCGTCTCTAAACCTCCGTCTAGTTTTGTTGCTCTTGGATGATTATCATTAATAAAAATTACTCCATGACCAATAAAACAATTATTCCCGATAGTTACACCTTCACAAATAAAAGTATGACTTTGTATTTTGCAATTTCTTCCTATTTTAGAATTTTTTTGTACTTCTACAAAACTGCCAATCTTTGTATTATCCCCTATTTCACATCCATATAAATTAACTAATTCTTCATTAAAAATTTTCACATTGCTTCCAATTCGAACATCTGCTTTAATCATTTTATAAAATATCTTCATCTAAAATTATTTCTTTTCCTTGATTTTTCATTGATCTTTCTGTTGCTTCTAAAACCTTAACAACCCTTAAACCAGATTCTCCATTACTTGTTGGTTGTTTATTAGTTTTTATACACTCTATAAAATGTTTGCACATAACACTTAAGGGCTCTATGTTTTTTATGCTTGGGGAGACTATATCTCCATATTTATAGTTCATTCTTCTTTGTCTTATATCCTCATCCTGAATAAGTTCCACATTCTTATCATAAATTTTTATTGGCTCTTCTGTATTTGTTAAATCATAGATGAGTAATTTTTTACTCCCCACAATAGTCATGCTCCTTGTTTTTTTTGGTTCAAGCCAACTTGTAGTAAAATAAGCAGATAGACCCCCATAAAACTTTATGTTCACCTGAGCTACTTCTGGAATATCCCCTCGTATATGCCCTTCTGCTTTTGCATTTAAACTTTTAGGTTTAAATCCGGTAATATAAATTATTGTAGAGATTATATGCGGAGCTAAATCCCATAAAACATTTATGTCTGGCTGTAACAAACCTAAATTAAGCCATTCTGCTCTTATATAAAAGAGCTCTCCTAGTTCCCCAGACTCAACAATTTTTTTTATTCTGTTTATTGCTTCAGAATATTCAAATGTATGGTCCACCATCAGCATTTTATTTTTTTCTTTTGCTATCCTTATTAATTCCTTTGCCTCTTCTACATTAGATGTCATTGGCTTTTCAACTAAGACGTGTTTCCCAGCAAGCAAGCTATCTCTAGCGACTTTATAATGTTCAGAAACTGGCAAAGCCAGCACAACAGCACTTATTTCCGGATCTCTTAAAATTTCCTGATAATCTCTAGTAATCTTAATATTAGGATAAATTTTTTTGATGGATTCTATTTTAGCATTATCAATATCACATGCATAATCCAAGTTTGCTGAATCTAGTTGATTAAAATTCCTAATTAAATTTGGTCCCCAATAGCCACAGCCTATAACTGCCACCCTTATTTTATCGTCCATTTTTATATTAAGACAATTTAAAAATTAGTATTTAAATATTCTTACACTTAAATATGCCTTAACTAACTCAATAAAAGATAACCAAATAGTTTTCATACTTGCCCCTTTTGACTTTCCATAAACTCTTGGGTGATATGGGGCTTTTATTTCAATTATTTTTTTATTAATTTTTTTAACTTTTGCTAAAATCTCTGTTTCTATAAGGGCGCTTTTTAATTTTAAATCAAGTTGTTTTAATACTTCTTTTTTGTACATTTTAACCCAATTAACATCTCTAATCTTCAGGTTAAAAAAAATCCTAATTAATAACCTATTTATATTTGTTAGAATTAATCTAAAAGGACTATAATCTTTCTTCTTAGGTCTATAAAAAGATATTATGTCTACTTTATCTATATAAGGTAATGCCCTTGAAAAATCTGCTGGATTAAACTGCTGATCTGCCGGACAGGTAAAAATGATTTCTTTTGTAGAAAATTCATACAGCGTCCTCCATGCTCTGCCTATACCTAAATTTTTCTCATGATGAATTACTTTTAAATTCCTATATTTTTTTTCTAGAGAATCTAATATTTCTCCGGTTCTATCTGTACTACCATCATCTACAACTAAAACAGAATAATCATTTGTTTGAGATTTTAACCATAATAAAGATTTTTTTATTACTCCTTCTACATTTTTCTCTTCATTATATGCAGGTATTAGAATTTCTATGCTTTTTTTAATCATAAAAAATTCACATTTAAGAGATTTAAATCTTTTGTTGTTTTTGATTATATTGTTAATATACCATTAAATGCTTTGGTATGTATCTAAACTTAATAATGTTTAAAAACCGCTTTCTTATAATTTCTAAAGTAGACAAAATGAGGGAAGTCTGCATATAAACATCTATAAAAGAAGTTAAAAAATGGAGAATTATCAGGCAGTTTTTTTGATAGGAGGTTTAGGAACTAGATTGAAGCCCATTACTGAAAGAGTTCCAAAACCAATGGTAGATATTAATGGTAAACCTTTTTTAGAGATTAAAATGGAAACATTAAAAAAATATGGAATAAAAAACTTTATTTTTTGTGTTGGATATCTAGGGCACATCATTGAAGAATATTTTGGAGATGGCAGCAGATTTGGAGTTAGTATAGAGTATTCTTACGAAAAGGATGAACTTTTGGGAACCGCAGGAGCAATAAAAAATGCTGAACATCTAATTAAAAATGGGGACTTTATTTTATTAAACGGAGATACTTATTTAGATGTGGATATTAAAAAACTGATAGAATTTCATGAATCTTATAATTCTCCGTTTACTATGGTGATTTGTAATGCTTCTCATCCAAAAACACAAGAACTTATTGAATTTAATGACTCTGAAATAAAAAATATTTATAGGAGAGATACAATTGAACATGAGAAACATTTAAGATCCACTAATAAACCCCTGGTAAACGCAGGATTATATATTATAAACAGAGAATTATTGAATCTTATCCCCCAATCTAAAAAAGTTTCTTTAGAGCAAGAGATTCTTCCTAATCTTGTTGGAAAAATAAAGGGGTTTTTACACAATGGTTATTTTTTAGATATTGCGGATGATGGTGATTGGAAAGAATTCATAAAAGATTTTAACAAGGGATTTATAATGCCAAGTATTTCTGGATATAAAAAAATAATAAGAGCAAGAGCCCCGGTTAGAATAAGTTTTGGTGGCGGAGGAACGGATATTTATCCTTATGACAAAGAATATGGGGGAGTTTGTGTTGGTGCAACAATCAATAGGTATGTTTATTCCTCTTTGAAGTTACGGGACGATAAGAAAATAAAAATCAAATCAGATATAATAAATATGTACGGGGGATTTGAGACCTATGAAGAAAATTTTGATAATATAAATAATGTTAAAATAACTGAGGATAGTAAGGTTAATATTATCAAAGCAGTAATATTAGAAATGCAGCCCACCTATGGATTTGAGTTATATGTAAGAAGCGAAGTTCCTCCTTATTCTGGTTTGGGAGGAAGTGCATCTTTATGTGTTTCTGTAATAGGCGTCTTTAATCACTTAAGAAAAAAAGATAGATTGACAAGGCATGAGATAGCAGAAACTGCTTTTAAAATTGAAGATGAAAAACTTAAAAATAAAGGGGGGAGACAGGACCAATATGCAACTGCTTTTGGAGGAATAAATCTTTATGAATTTAAAGGAGAAGATAAAATAAAGATAAATTCTATTGTTGCAGAAAAAAATCATATACTTGAATTTGAAAAAAATCTTTTGATAGTCTTTTCTGGAAGAAGAACCGCATCATCTGGAGAAATCCATACAGAAGAATCTCAAAAATTCTTTGATAATTTTGATAAATTGAAAATATTGCATGAGATTAAAGATAATGGTATTGAAACAGAGTATAATCTAAGGAGGGGGAATCTTAAAAGAGTTGGTGAATTAATAATGGAGGGATGGATAAAAAAGAAAAAACTTAATCCTTCTTGTTCAAACATGTATATTGATGCATTAATTGAAGAAGCTATAGCAAATGGGGCTATTGGAGCGAGGCTAATGGGTGCTGGCGGAGGAGGACATTTGTTAATATATTGCAAGCCGGATTATGAACATAAAGTTAAAGAGGCTCTATCCAAAAGAGGGGCAAAAGCGGTTGATTTTAGTTTTGATTTTGACGGATTACAAATATGGGAAATTGATGAAGAATAATATTGATTAAATAACATAATCTTTAAATATATGATTAAATGTCGTTAAAAGAATAATTAATATGAAGAGTCTTATAACTGGAATAACAGGTTTTGCAGGGAGTCATCTCGCAGAATTACTAGTCAGTAAAGGGGATGAAGTAAGCGGCATATATAGGTGGAGAAGCCCTATGGAAAATTTAGATGAAAAATTACAAAAAAAAATAAAATTATCTCTTTGTGATCTTGTTGACTTGGGTTCTGTTCAAGAAGTTATAGACAAAACAAAACCAGATCGTATTTTCCACTTGGCAGCACAAAGTTATGTTCCTGCAAGCTATAATATGCCAGCAGCAACACTTCAAACTAATGTCATTGGCACCTGCAATCTTCTTGAAGCAGTCAGAACTAATGGCAAATTAAAAGATGGAAAATATCCTACTATTCATGTATGTTCATCAAGCGAAGTTTATGGTAATCCTCTTCCAGGAGAAATTCCTATAAAGGAAACTAATCCATTACGCCCGCTAAGTCCTTATGCTGTTTCAAAAGTTGGAGAAGATAGGTTGGGTTATATGTACTGGCAAGCCTATAATCTTCCAGTTATAATCACAAGATCTTTTACTCATGGGGGACCGAGAAGAGGATATGTATTTTTTGAATCATCCTTTGCAAAACAGATTGCTCTTATTGAAGCAGGCAAACAAGAACCAGTTCTCAAGGCAGGAAATTTAAAATCTGTAAGAACATACATGGATGCAAGAGATTGTGTAAAAGCATATGAACTATTAACAAGAAAAGGCAATCCTGGTGAAGTGTATAATGTTGGGGGGAATGTAACAAAAGAGGTTGGAGAGTACTTAAATTTATTAATGGGTTTTACTGACAAAAAAATAGATGTAAAAATAGATCCAAAATTATTAAGGCCTGCTGATGCTACCCTACAAATTCCAGATTTAACAAAAATCCATAATTTAGGATGGAAGGCAGAAATCACTCCTGAACAATCTTTATTCGACCTTCTTAACTACTGGAGAGAAAGAGTTTAAAAAATATGACATACTCCAAATTCTCACAACTGAAATCATAGATTTCTTATATCTCTCAATCTTATTTAAGCTTAATCTTTCATACTAAAGCGGATTAGTTATAATATTATCAGTTATGGTAACTGTATTTTAAAGATGTGGATTTCTTCTAAATTAAGCAATTATCTTGGTGCTTTCAACCCTCTCCCATCCATCACCATAGTTTTTATGCTTTATTCTTGTTTCAAAAAGAACCATAAACCACATATAGAGTCTAGCAAAAACCAATTGAAAAATCCAAAAAAATTCTTTAAAAGATTTTGGATAAGAAAATAAATAAAATATTCCTCTGGCTTCGTTAAAAAAGGTCTTTGTCTTTTTTATTTTAGAAACATCAACATATCTATCAAGATCTAGATGTGATTTGGTAGTTCTAATTTTCTGTTTCAGCCAATCTTCCCAATTATCTGCATTTTTAACAAAAACAAATGCTTTTTCTGCATATCCTATTTTAAAGCCTTTTTCCCAAAATAGTGAGGGAATAATCAGGTCATCGGCAATAGCTAAAGGAATTTGGGAGATTATATTATTTTTATAAGAGTATAAATATCCTGAGGTTTCTAAAAAACCGTTTTTTTCTCTTTGTTTTTTTCTTAATAAATGCGCAGAATCAAATAAAAAATTTGCCCAAAAACCATATTTATTCTTTTTACTTTCCTGAGGAACCGGCCTTCCTGTAACACATGAAACATCTTTTTTTTCAAATTCTTTTAAGATCTCATTTATTGAATTATCAGAAAGATAAACATCACCATCAGTAAAAACTAATATTCTTCCTTTTAAAGATGGATACAGCATATTTATTGCATAATTTTTCCCCTTTCCTGGATCTTTGAAAAGTTTTATTTGTCTATATTTCTTTGCATATTTTTCAGCAATATCTCTTGTTTCTTTGTCTGGAGCAGAAATAACCAATTCATAATTCTCATTTATCTTTTGATTGACTATAGACTTTATACACCTACCAATGGTTGGCTCTTTAAAGGCCATTATAATTATCGAAATCATTAGATATTTATGTTTGATTATTTTTTAAAGATTATTATCTTATATGAACTAAATATATTCAATACTCTTCTCTGTTATTTTACCAATAACCTTCTAAAAGATGTTTTTCTATAGCTTCCCTTGATTCAGTAAATTTATCTAACCCTAATCTTTCTCTTGTCCTATCTGTATTTAAATCAAATATCTTTGTTTCTTTACAAAGTCCTGTTTCTAATGGTCCTATTTTTATACCGGTATTTTTTTGGTAATAATCAATGCTTATCTGAACCATCTCTGCCCTGGACAAAGGAGTACCATTACAAGCCACATGAAAAATTCCTGATTTCCCTGTTTTAACAATTTTTTTTAATGCATTAAAATAATCTTCAAAATATGTTGGCTTTAAAAAATAATTACTCCATGGAGGATATGTTTTTTTTCCTTCAATTATTTTTTTTGCGTTTTCTATTATCTTATTTTGAACCCCCATCATTGTTTGAATCCTTATAACCGCCCCATTACTTTTAAGAACAATTTTCTCTGATTCTACTTTTGTTTGCCCATAAAAATTTATAGAATTAGGAATATCTGTTTCTTTGTAAGATTCTCCTAGTTTTAAATCTCCTTTGAAAACTAAATCTGTCGACATCAAAATAACCTTTTCTGCGGAATTACATACCCTTTTAGTCAATTCTACATTGTTTTCTGTGGCTTCGTTTTTATTTTTCTTGCAAAAATCCGTATCTGATTTTGCTGCTAAGTGAATTGCAAGGTCATATTTTCTATCTAAAGAAGTAACTTCTTGTTGATTTAGATTAGATTTTGCTAAACTTAACGGAGAAAGATTTCTTAAAAAATAAATATTATCTTCTCTTTCGAATAATTCATCTATTCTTTTGTAGATTTCTGAACCAATTCTTCCGTTAATCCCTGTAATTAAAACTTCTGTCATTTTGCATTAATAATTTCTTTATAAACCTCAATTATCTTTCTATTTATTATATCCCAATCATATTGTCTCGCCTTTTTTAGATTATTTTTGGAAATCCTTTTTCTCAATGCAGGATTTTCTAATAATTTTATTATTTTTTTCTTAAATTCCTCATTATTTCCATACTTAATAAGAAAGCCATTCTCCGGTTCTTTCATTTCATAAGGAATCCCGTTTACAGGACTTGCAACTATTGGAAGCCCAGAGGCCATTGCTTCAAATAATGTTAAAGGTAACCCTTCTCTATAGCTTGGCAAAATATAAATCTCTGATGCCTGATACATTTTAATTATTTCCTTTCTATCTCTCGTCTCTTCTAATAAAATAATGTTTTTCTCTTTCCCTATTAATTTTTTAACGGTTTCTTTCATGCCTTCATCTGGTCCCCTAATAACAAAGGTTATTCCTTTTTTTTCTTTTAAAACTAATTTTCCTATTTCAACAAATTTATCTGGGCCTTTTGTTATATTTAACCTACCAAAAAATAATGCAATTTTACCTTTTATTTTATTCTTTTTTTTAAAATCATTATTATTTATCTTTTTAAAAAAAGAGTTGCCCATACCGTTAGGTATAATAACAATCTTACTATCTTCTCCGCCATATTTTTTTATGAAATTAATTTCCCAAGGGGTTATTGCTATAATCTTATCAGTAAATTTAATAGCAATCTTTGAGAGAAAATTATAACTTAAAAAAACACCAATTTTTCCTGAAAAAGATCTGTGTGCATCTGTCCAAGGACAATGGGTTGTATGAATATGGGGAGTTTTTTTTAGTCTTGCTGCCAAAGCAGATAAAACAAAATGGACGTGACCAAAACCATGGCTATGAATTACATCAAAATCTGATTCTAATAATTGAAAGAAAATAGACGGCCAAATTGTTGCAAAACTAGATACTTTTAAAATATGCCTGCATCTATGTATATGAACCCCGTTTATTGTTTCTTCTTTTGTTTTTATTCTTTTACTTTTGTCCCAATCTGATGTATAAACATGAACCTCATTGCCTTCTTTAACTTGCCTTTTAGCAAGCTCTTCTACTACTTGTTTAATTCCGCAAATTGCTGGGGAGTAATATGGGCAAACGTGTGCAATTTTCATAATTTTTTATGAATATAGAGGTTTATAAATTCTATATATCCAAACTACCTAAAAAAGTTTATACAAATGTTTAAAAGGTGTTTTTTGTATTTATAAAAATGAAAAGCAAAAATGCTGAAAAATTCACAGAATATTATAAACAAAAGAAGGTTACTGGCACTTATGATTCTCAAAGAGAAGGCACTCTTTATAGAAGAAGAAAAAGAAGTCTTGAACTAAATTATTTTTTAGAATTAATTGATAAAAAAGAAAATGAGCAGGTTTTAGAATTAGGATGCAGCAGTGGTTTTTTAACAAAACATTTAAGTAAAGTTACTGCAATTGATACTTCAGAAGATATGTTAAAAATTGCTCAGAACAAGAATCCGCAAGCTAAATGCATTCACGCGGACATGTTTGAACTTCCCTTTAAAGATAATTCTTTTGACAGGGTGGTTACTATGCGAGTCTGGAACCATTTAAATGAAACAGATTTAATAAAGGCATTAAAAGAATCTAAAAGAGTTTTAAAAAAAGGAGGTTATCTAATTTTTGATACTGAGGATAAATCATTTTTAAGAAGATTTGTTGGTTTCTTTTATAAAATATTTTTAAAGACAACAGGTTACAAGATCTATCAGTATTCCTTAAAAGAGATTAAGGCAATTCTTGAAAGAGGAAACTTTAGAATTGAAAAAATAAGATTTTTAAAACACCGGGTCGGAAGACAGATAATTTTAAGGGTTAGGTTGGAAAACAAATAAGATGTATGAAGAAAAAATAAAGCAAAGATTTGTTGAAAAAGAAATAATAGATATTATTTATGAGATAAATAAATTCTCAGAAGAAAATAAAGTTCCTATTTGGTTAGATTATGGCACTTTATTAGGCGCAGTTAGAAATGGCAAGCTTATTCCCTGGGATAATGATGTCGATTTTGGGGCTTGGAAAAAGGATTTTGAAAGTACAGAGATGAGAAAAAGAATAACAAGATATTTAACAGAAAGAGGTTATTCTGTATATTTCCTTTGGTATGGTATGAACATAGAAAAAAACAGAATAAAAATAAATATACATCTCTGGGATACTGATAACGGAAAGATAATCATGGATAGACCGCATAAAGAGAATAGGATGACTGAGTTTATCTATAAGATAAGACAGCTTGCCTTGATAAAATATTATGGGGGTTTTATTCTTCATAGTTCAAGCGGGCTTAGAGATACTATTAAAATCAACCTATTAAAAATCTTAGGTTATATTCCTGTAAAAGTTAAGCTTAGTGTCTATTATTTTTTTAATTTTATTCTTTTGCCATTCAAAAGAGAAATTTTTTACAG
>Ga0209541_10010498_pt1 | contig 14742 bp, 20 predicted proteins | sample RifCSPlowO2_01_FD_184027 | JGI IMG/M metagenome (GOLD analysis project Ga0209541, IMG submission 184027) | Groundwater microbial communities from Rifle, Colorado - Rifle CSP2_plank lowO2_0.1 (SPAdes) (version 2) | ecosystem: Environmental > Aquatic > Deep subsurface > Groundwater | place... | reverse complement strand
CGCCACATAAATAGTTTTCCCGTCTTATTCAAATCAAAAATAGTAAAAAGCACTTGAGTAATATGTATTTGATTAATTATAACAGGCTCTGTCCTAAATCTCGCTATCGCTCGTGTCACCAGCTTCAAAATGTTCGCTACAGATTACCGAATGTGCTGCGTTCCCGAAGGGACCAACCCCTCGCAACGCACTTGCTTCTTTAATATTATAGTATTTTGACTTATGCTGGTGACTTTCAGGACAGAGCTATTATAACAGAAAGCTTTTTAAATACCCCTTTTTTACAAACGATAAAGGAGCCAATTAAAGGCATATTATTGTTAATCAGTTAGCGATAGATAATAATAAAGATATTAACGAAACAGGAGGATATTAAAATGGCACAGAAAAAACCACATTTGAATCTTATATTTATAGGACACGTTGACCATGGTAAGTCGACTACTGTAGGCAGACTTATGTATGATTCAGGGAATATAGACGAACAATCTATGAGAAAGCTAAAAGAAAAGGCTGCTGAGTTAGGTAAGGCAGGGTTCGAATTCGCATTCGTCATGGATCAATTGAAAGAAGAAAGAGAAAGAGGGGTTACAATTGACCTTGCTCACAAGAGATTTGAGACAGCCAAATTTTACTTTACAATAATTGATGCGCCTGGCCACAGGGATTTCATCAAGAATATGATTACAGGAGCATCGCAAGCCGACGCTGGAGTTCTGGTAGTCGCTGCAAATGATGGAGTAAGCGCGCAGACAAGAGAACACGTCTTCTTGTCAAGGACACTTGGTGTAGGGCAACTAATAGTTGCAATTAACAAGATGGACATTTCTGGTGTTAATTACAGTGAAGCAAGATTCAACCAAGTAAAAGAAGAAGTATCAACTTTGCTTAAGTCTGTAGGATACAATCCAAGCCAAGTTCAATTTTTAGCGCTTGCATCACTTAAGGGAGAAAATGTTGTTAAAAAATCAACAAATATGCCTTGGTATAAAGGATCAACATTAGTCGAAGCAATCGACAGCTTTAAAGAACCTGAAAAACCAGTGCAATTGCCATTAAGGCTTCCAATACAGGATGTTTATAACATTACAGGTATAGGAGTTGTTCCTGTAGGAAGAGTTGAAACTGGAGTCATGAAAGTTGGTGACAAAATAATTGCAGTGCCTGGAAGAGAAGGCAAGGGTGTATCAGGAGAAGTAAAGACTATTGAAATGCACCATGAACAATTACAAGAAGCATTGCCGGGAGATAATTGCGGATTTAACGTAAGAGGATTCGGAAAGAAGGATATTGCACGAGGAGATGTAATAGGCCACGTAGACAATCCTCCAACTGTAGCTTCAGAATTCACTGCGCAGATCATTGTATTGAATCATCCAACTGTGCTGACTGTTGGTTATACACCAGTATTCCACATTCACACTGCACAAGTTGCCTGCCAGTTTACAGCAATTGAGAAAAAATTGAATCCTGCAACTGGAGAAGTATTGCAGCAAAATCCTGATTTTATAAAAAATGGGGATGCTGCTGTTGTTAGAATCAAACCTATACAACCAGTAGTAATCGAAAAGCAGAATACAATCCCGCAAATGGCAAGATTTGCAGTCAGAGATTCCGGCGCAACAGTTGCTGCAGGAATGTGCATAGATTTAGTAAAGAAATAAATAATCAGCAATGATTATTGTTTAAGTTGGAAAAACTACTTTGCTAAAACGGATGTAGACAACAACGATGTATGAAATAAGCAATAATTTTATTGTTTATTTTTTCAATATATAATAATGAGGTAAAAACATGCAAAAAGCACGCATAAAATTAGCCAGCACAGAAATTGACAAGATAAATGAAGTCTGTGAAAAGATTAAAGAGATTTCTGAAAAAACAGGTGTGCAAATGCGTGGTCCAATTCCATTGCCTACTAAAAAATTGAAACTAACCACTAGACGAAGCCCTTCTGGAGAAGGCAAGGCCAGTTGGGAGCGTTATGAGATGCGTATACATAAAAGATTAATAGATCTTGGGTTAGATGAACGTGCATTAAGGCTAGTAATGCGTATTTCGATTCCTGAAGGATTGAATATTGAAATTGAAATGGTTGAGTGATATGGGAAATAGATTAATGATTAGGGAAAAGGGGCGCGGAAAGCTCTCAAATGGAAGAACACGCAGCAGACCAAAATCATTCAAGACAAAGGAATCTGCAGAAGATTATGCAAAATCAAAAGGGATTAAATCATATCTATTAAAAAATCTCAGATTAGACCCTAAAGCTGCGCCAAAATATGTTATTGTTTCTGAAGAAGATTAATTAATGTTAATAAGAGAGATGACATTAACTAATAATCATAATAATATTGTTAATAAATGTATAATAAAGAAATAATATTAAAAAACATTAAAACGATTTTGATAAATCAAGATTTTTGTTTTCCGGTTATTCTTAATCTGTCATTCTTATATTCTTCCACAGAAATAGATTCCAAATTATTTATTACCAGATCATTCCCCGCAAGAAGATATGAAACATCCATTCCTTTTATATCAATTCTATCCTTCTGTTGAAATTCCAGTCTCTTTTTTGGAACATCTCCTGTTTTATGAGGATCGTTAACATCAAACAGCGCAACAAAACATGGAACTTTAGTATCTTCATTTGACGGCCGTTTCATCCTTCCTATTATAACACTTTTTGTTTTATATTCCATAAGATAAATTAATTATGGCTAGTTTAAAAATCTATTTGTTTAATAATAATATTGTTTAATAATTATAAAATATTGTCTAATAATAATGATATTGTTTAATAAAGATATAAGAGTGCTGTTAAAAACTTTTTTAAAGGGAATAGGGTTAATAATAACATGCGTGCAATTGAAGTAAGCGGATTAAAAAAATCTTTTAAATGGAAGGGGAATGCAATAAAGGCAGTTGACAATGTGTATTTCTCAGTTGAAGAAGGGGAAATATTTGGACTGCTTGGACAAAACGGAGCAGGGAAATCAACAATCATCAATATACTTGCAGGGACATTGGAAGCAGATGAAGGGGATATAAGAATTCTTGGAAAAAATCCTAAGGAAGAACACGAATATGTAAGACAAAAAATGAACGTTGCATCTGCATATTTCGGCCTTCCTGAACAATTGACATTATATGAAAACTTAATAGTCTACGCAAAGATATACAATGTCAAGCGTCCTAAGGAAAGAGTAATGCACCTTCTTGAACTATTTCAATTAATGGATATAAAAGACAAGATGACGTCAAGGATTTCTTCAGGCGAAAGAACAAGGCTTAATCTATGCAAGGCTTTGATAAACAGACCTAAGATAATCCTGCTTGACGAAGCCACTGTCGGTCTTGACCCTGACATTGCATCCTTAACAAGGAAAGTGATCAAAACTTACTGCAAGCAGGAAAATGCAAGCATATTATTCACATCGCATTATATGTATGAGGTTGAAGAGCTTTGCGATAAAATAGGTTTCCTAAAAACAGGCAAGCTTATCAAAATTGACACTGCAGAAAACCTGAAAAAGCTGATTAAGAAGCAGGTAATTAAATTATCATTTGCGCAACCGTATAAGGAAATAAGACAGCTTGTAAAAGATAAAAAATTGAATGTGATTCATATAGAGGATAATGCAATTCATTTTGAGGTCATGCTTGGAGAGCAATATCTGCATCAGTTAATACACGACTTGTATAAAAACAACATTAAAATAGCTGACATTCACATAGAAAAGCCGACATTAAATGACATATTCATAAAAATAGCGAGAGATGAGATATAGCATGATAAATATAAAGATTGTGAGGAAGCATTATGGGATTTAAGTTTTACAGGGTAAATGCATTGCTGCTTAAGTACTGGTTCATAACAAAAAATAAATTAGACAGAATATTTGACATGATTTACTGGCCTGTCATTCAAATTTTAATATGGGGATTTATAGTTATATTTGTTGAGGATATTTCTGAATCAAATGTAAAATCATGGCTGCTCGGAGCAGTAATAATGTGGACTTTTTTATGGAAGGCTTCCCAGGATTTGGCCGTCTATATTCTTGAAGACCACTGGAGCAGAAGCCTGTACAATGTGTTCTCAACACCTCTGCAAAACAGCGAAATAATAGTATCGGTATTAATATTCAGTTTTTTGAGAGGATTAGCCACATTGATAATAACAGTCCCATTGACATGGATTCTCTACTCTTATAATTTTTTCACAATAGACATTTTCTATTTAGTAATATTTGCGATATTGCTTGTGCTATTCGGCTGGGTTTTAGGGCTGATAGTTGCAGCATTAGTCTATACATTTGGACAAAGAATTCAGGTATTGGCATGGAGCGTGTCAGTGCTCATTCAGCCATTCAGCTGTGTATTTTATCCTTTGTCTTCTCTGCCTAAATGGGCACAGTACATCGCATTCTATATTCCAACAACACACGTATTTGAGAGCATGCGCGCATTGGTGAATGGACAGCCTATAAATATGTTAAATATATCAATAGCATTTATAACTTCCATCGCTTTGTTGATCATAACTACATGGCTGTTCGTAAAAAGCATAGGAAAAGCAAAACAAAAAGGTTTATTTACAAGATATGACTGAATGAGTAACAATTGGTCACAAGAAGTGTCAAAAGTCGGCAGGGGACCACCACTCAATAGAATGGTGGTATTTTTAGCGTATGAAAATATTAAACATGAAGACATTAAACTAATTTTTGTTGGAGGAATGTGATGATTATGGAAGACTGCATCTTTTGCAAGATAATAAAAGGAGATATTCCATGCACAAAGGTTTATGAAGATCAGAGCACTATCGCATTTCTCGATATAAATCCAAGTATAAAAGGACACGTACTTGTCTGCACAAAGAAACATTATCCAACTTTATTGGAAGTTGACAAGAAAGAATATGCTGATCTGTTTTCTGCATTAAAAAGAATAGGAAAGGCTGTGCAGGAAGGATTAAATGCCGACGGATTTAATGTAAGGATAAACAACAACAGGGCTGCCGGCCAGGAAGTTTTTCATTTTCATATGCATGTTCTTCCAAGGTATGATAATGATGGGAAGAGGTTTGGACTAGGGCATGAAAAATACGAGAATAATGAAATGAAAGAATATGCAGAGAAATTGAAATCAAAGATAAACTTAGCGAGTTTCAATAAATCAATAAAAAATAAAGAAGAAGAATAAGTTAATAAAAAAATAATGGTTCAAAAAGCTAAAAATCAATTAAATATTCTTCATCAAATTCCTTGCCGCATTCAGGGCATTCATAGGCATTGTCGCTAATCTTCGATCCACAATCAGGACATTCCATCATACAGTTCCCCTCCTATTTTCTTGGATAATGTTATTAGAATATAAATATTTCCGTGCTACTGAACGATAATAACAGATAATAATGAGAAGTTTTGTTAATTTTGTATCTTTTTACAATATTTCCTTAACATAAATTTGGTAGTAAAGTTACATTCAAAATTTCGCTAAAGCTTTAGTTAGCAGAAATTAATTATTATTTAACTCAAAAACTAATGGTAACTGTTTTCTTCAATGCTTTGTCCTAGTTATAGCCTTCGGCTATAACGTCGTCCTACATAATTGTGTATGGCAACCTTTCATTTTATGTTGGACGACGTTCGGACGTAGTCCGAACAAGGACAGAGACTTGACTTTGGGTATAGTTAAATACATTTGATACTGCTTGCTAAACTATTTTTTGAACGCGTTGAGTAATAAGAAAGATGAAAAATTAGAGAAAACGTGATTAATAAAATAAAACTTAACTTACCAACAGCCGCTATCAATGTATGCCTAATACAAATTCGTCTATGAATCCACTATAATCTATCTGAGTATATGGACTTAACCTTATTATCTCATCACCAAGAATGAAACTGTCAACTACCCCATTCCTATCAGAGTCTAACGAATACAGTACTCTACGAATATCGCCTTGTTCAATTACTAAATCAGGAAATCCATTTTGATCAAGATCTTCAACAAGCAAAGCACGGTATTGCGATGCTCTTGCAAGTTCTTCTTCTCTATCTCCTTCATTACCTTTAGATACTAATGCAAACATAGCAATACTAAAACCAGCATATATACCAGAAAAAACTAACGAAGCCACCTGTAATTTTTTAAATGAATTATTTTCCATTTCTTCACCATTCCAAAAATTGTTTTTTTATCCTTATCTAGTTTGGTTTAATAATAAAAAATAATTATAAAACCATAATTAAAATAAAATTGTTTCACAATAATTTCATCACATCATTCCTGGCATACCCATGCCGCCCATGTGAGGTTGTGATTTCTCTCCTTTTTCTTTTATGTCGGTGACCAATGCTTCTGTTGTCAAAAGAAGTCCTGCAATTGATGCTGCATTTTGAAGCGCGCTTCTTACGACTTTTGTTGGGTCAATTATCCCTGAAACCAATAAGTCTTCATAAACATCTGTCTTTGCATTGTATCCTTTATTTCCTTTTTCCTTCCTCAATGTTTCAACTACCACGCTTCCTTCTTTTCCTGCATTTGCTGCAATCTGCCTTAAAGGCTCTTCCAATGCCCTTTTGATTATTAATGCGCCTATAAGCTGATCTCCTGAATAATCTTTTTCAGATATCATATTTGTCGCCTGAAGAAGAGTCAATCCTCCTCCAGCAACAACGCCTTCTTCAACTGCAGCCCTTGTTGCATGCAGCGCATCGTCTATCCTTGCTTTCTTTTCCTTCAATTCAGTTTCTGTTGCTGCTCCAACATTTATAACTGCAACTCCCCCTGCTAATTTTGCAAGCCTCTTTTTGAGATCATCTTTTGTGAATGATGAGTCAGTCTGTTCTATTTGAGTCTGCAATTGTTTTACTCTTGCCTTGATCTTTGCAGAATTGCCTGCTCCTTCGACCAATGTTGTTTTTTCCTTGTCTACTGTAACTTTTTTTGCGCTTCCAAGATGATCCAAATTAACATTTTCCAATTTCATTCCTTTCTCTTCGCTTATTACAGTTCCTCCAGTCAATACTGCAATGTCTTCAAGCATATTTTTCTGCTCGTCTCCAAAGCTTGGAGCTTTGACTGCAACTATTTTCAATGCGCCTCTTAAAATATTGATTACTATAGTTGCCAATGCATCCCCTTCAATGTCTTCAGCAATGATCAATAGAGGCCTGCCTGTCTGCGCAACTGCTTCCAATACAGGGACCAAGGCTTTCATGTTGTCTATTTTCTTGTCGAAAAGGAGTATGAATGGCCTTTCCAAGTCTGCAACCATCTTTTCTGAGTCTGTTGCCATGTATACAGAAAGATATCCTCTTTCAAACTGCATTCCTTCAACAACTTCCAATGTCGTGTCCATTGATTTTGCCTCTTCAACGGTTATTACACCATCATTGCCGACCCTTTCCATTGCATCTGCAATTAATTTTCCGACTTCCTCGTCGTTATTTGAAGAGATTGTAGCAACCTGTGTGATTTTATCCTTGCTCGATACATCTATTGATCTTGATTTGATAAATTCTACAACTTTTTTCGTCGCAATATCAATTCCTTTCCTGACTTCAACAGGATTCGCCCCTGATTCAACGCTCTTTAATCCTTCTCTCACTATGGCCTGAGCAAGCACTGCGGCGGTTGTAGTTCCATCTCCTGCAACATCCTGCGTTTTTGTTGAAACTTCCTTAACCAATTGAGCGCCCATATTTTCATATGGATCTTCAAGCTCAATTTCCTTTGCAATACTCACTCCGTCATTTGTTATTGTCGGCGAGCCGTATCCTTTGTCCAGAACCACATTTCTTCCTTTAGGACCAAGTGTGATCTTAACAGTGTCTACTAACTTATTTACACCTGTAAGAAGAGCTTTTCTTGCTTCAGTATTAAATAGGATTTGCTTTGCCATTTTTTTCTCCCCCCATTCGTTTTTATTTTTTTATATTATTAAAAATTTTAAAAGCGACATATTATTTTTTCAATATTCATCTTTATTTAATATTATACTTATTTGCTATTTTTATTTAATATATACTTATTCACTATTTATTCAACTACAGCCAATACATCCTTAATATCTAAAATTACTAATTCTTCATTATTGTACTTAAGTTCAGCGCCGCCGTATTTTTCATAAATTACGCTCTGACCTTCTTTTATAGGAATTTCTTTTCCATCTTTTCCTTTGCCGACAGCTTTGACTATTCCTTCCTGCGTTTTTTCCTGCGCGCTTTCAGGGATTATTATCCCTCCAGCTGTCTTTGTTTCCGATGGTTTTCTTTTTACGATCAGTTTGTTTTCTAATGGTCTTAACATTTTTCACCACCCCAACATATTTCAACACATATTTTTTCTAATTTCTTTCTCCACTTTTTCTGATTAATATGCGTGTATGTTTGCCAAATAATTATGCTAATTATGCTCTTGTGATCTTTGTATGCTCTTGTGATCTTTGGATACATATTTTATCAGTATTTTTTTTATATATCCATTTTTTGTATATCTTTAAAGACATAAAAATGACATTGAACCCTCCAAAAAGAAGGGTATTCAATGCCTGCAATATTATTGGGAAAATGGATTCTATTTTTAAAGTTTACGATTAAATTTTGACAAAACTAAACAAAAGAGATATATAGTAGATTGCCCTATTCAATTGAGCTATGACAGAAAGAAAAGTGAAAAAATATCCACTAATGTTGGGCATTTCATTAGCAATAACGTGCGGTGCAGTAGAATCCGCATCAAGTCAGAATGACATTTCCCAAGAAGAAGGGCAGCGTTATGTACGTCATGTAACTCCTCCTTTGGATATTCTTGTGGATTTAAATGAGGGAGAAACTTCTTATCAGGACGCTAAAATAATCTACAACAATCTATTGATAGATGCGCCTGATTTTGATACTGAAGAAGAAAACTGGTTAGCCAAATGGCTCTCAAATTCATACGACAGTATGTCTTTTGCAGTTATTGCTGATTCTGGGAGAATGATTGAAAGGGGTTTGTTCGTTCAAATACGTGATAGAGGAGAGGTACAGATAAGTTATTTAGATCTCTCACTGGATGGCAATGTAGATGCTTTTTATGTTGGAGAAGATATATTTTTACGGAAGGATATTTTGACATTAGGACCAGATTCGATGGAACCATTTGATTATTCGTATCGTGATGCATTGCAGACGATTTTAGTAATGTACGCATTTGAGAGGTGGAACAATAATGAGTAAAATTACCGAGAATAAAGTCCTCTTTTTAAAAGATAATTACCATATTAAAAACAATATTTATTACCTACAGGTAAATATAAGTGAAAAGCTTTAAAAATAAAGCGATATTGCTTTATAAGGGATGAAGACATTTTTTATAGAAACCAAAGTGAATTTTAAGGTAATACTTCCTGAAGAAGTTATCAAGAAGCTAAAAGAAGAACTGAACAAACTAAACACTAACAAAGTAGGATTATTCACCACAATACAATTCTTTGACAATTTAGAGCATCTCAAAAAACAGCTTGATGATAAAGAGATTACTGCGCTGACTTTTCAAGGGAAGCATTCAACATATGAAGGACAAGTTTTAGGATGCTCAACATATCATTTTGATGCTCCTGCTTTTTTGTATGTAGGAGATGGATTGTTTCATCCGCATGCATTGGCAATGAAAAACATAGACAAGCCAATTTATACATACGACCCATTCACAAAAAAATTCACGCAATTAAATATTGACGAAATAAAAAAGACGCTTAAAAGGAAGAAAGGCGCAATTTCTGCATTTCACATGAAGGAGAACATAGGGATAATATGTTCGACAAAACCTGGGCAAAACAATATAAGAAAAGCATTAAAATTAAAGAGTCAATTGGAAGAAAAAGGGAAGAAAGCTTATGTTTTCTTGGAGAATACAATAGACTACAATCAGCTTGCTAATTTTCCATTTATTGAAGTATGGATAAACACAGCCTGCCCAAGAATAATGTACGACGATTATAAAAAGTTCAACAAGCCTGTTTTGAATATGGCAGACATAAGCGAATTTGAATTTTAAAGCTTGGTTAAAACATACTTACAACTGTCTTTAAATATAATTCAGATTCTAAGAGAACTTATAACTCATACATTTTATACATACCTCTTTATATATACTACATATATCTTTATATATTACTGATATAATAAGATTATATACGTTATTTAATTTAACAAATATACTGAGCGAACGATATTCTCGGTATTTTATGATGATATCGTTCGCTGGTATATAACGAGCGTATGAATTATTTAATTTACGATTATTTTTGTACGTTCGCTATACGTCAGAAAAAATACAAAAATTAGCCAAAAAAGGTGGTGTGTATATGGTAAATACATTATTATGTATGCAATGCCGGCAATGTGTCAGCAAAGATGAAATTAAGTTTGTTCCTGTAGATAAGGAAAATGTAAAAATGGTATGCAGAACCTGTTTTGCAAAAAATACATACGCTCCTCAAAGAGAGACCAGCACAGGAAGAAGCTACGGAAAAAGCAAGGTATTTCATAATGAATGGGACAATATTATGACGGAAGAAGAAATTTTGGGTTTGGAAAGTGAATTTGACGGTGGCTCAAGCAGCACTTATAATGCAGCAAAGAATGTAAAAAAGAGCAGTTATCCAGAAGCAAAAGAAAGTCTGCCAATCAAATCTGAAGCACAGAATTACAGATGCACCAGATGCAATTATTCGTTTAAATTTGATAACTCAAAAAGAGAGTTGATGAACTTAAAATGCGGATACTGCGGAAAATCTGACAAGATAATTAAGAAATGATAGAGAAAAGTGGAGCATGAAATGAACAAAACTGATGGAATGTTTGGTATATTTGCAGATAGTAAAGATAAATAAAGAATGTTCGGAAAGGAGTTTAGCAGCATATAGAAAATGCAAGATTTTGAATGCATTAGCATAGTAAAAATTCTTAAATAGGATTTATTTAACAATCAACATGAAAGTTGCATGCTTATTTTCAGGAGGGAAGGATTCAACATTTACATTATATTGGGCATTGAACCAATGCTGGGATGTGAAATGTTTAGTATCATTAATACCTGAAAACAAGGAATCTTATATGTTTCATACACCTAACATCAATCTTTCTGAAATGCAGGCAAGAGCATTATGCATTCCATTAATAAAACAAAGCACCCATGGAGAAAAAGAAAAGGAATTGAAAGACTTAAAAAAAGCGCTGAAAATTGCGAAAGATAAGTATGAAATAACTGGCGTAATTGTCGGCGCATTATATTCTGATTACCAGCAGGAGAGAGTAAACAGGATATGTCATGAATTAAAATTAAAAACATTCGCTCCATTATGGCACAAGAAACAGGATTATCTTGTTCAAGAGATGATTGAAAATGAATTTAAGATTATAATAATACACATTGCAAGCTACGGCTTGACAAAAGATTTTCTTGGAAAGATGATTGATATGGGAATACTGAACAGATTAAAAGAGTTAAACAAGAAATACCACATTCATGTCGGCGGCGAAGGGGGAGAATTTGAAACGTTTGTTGTGGACTGCCCGATTTTCAGAAAAAAGGTTTTAATTGAAAAAGCTGATGTGGAAATGGAAGATGAAAATACAGGGACATATGCCATAAGAAAAGCAAGATTAGTTGATAAAACTCGTTAAGGAAAAAATTATTAAGGGTAATTAAGTGCGAAAACATAAGGTAACAAAAAGAAAAAATCTAAGAAATAAAACCTAAAAGATTATTAAATCAAACCATATTAAACCAAACCAAGCGTAGTAAGAACCTGATATATAATTCCCAATGCAAACATTATGATGATAATACTTCCGACTATTCTGTGCATGCCTAATTTATATTCAGGCGTTCTTTCTACGGATTTTTTTGCTTTCCAATACATGAATGTAATGATTATCCCTTCCAATCCACCTGCAAGAGCGCCGCTAATGCCTAAAATACCAATAAATGTCGTTAGATTAAATAAAGCGATGAATAATGGAAGAGAAAATGCAAGCAGGTACGCATTTCGGCGAGAGAACTTATAATCATACTCATAAATCTCAACTAATGCAATCCCTAATGTCAGAAATGAAGTAAACATCGTCAAGATCGCTAGGATATTGGCGAATATGCCAAGAATAGGCTCTGAATATATGCTTAAAGCAACTGTTGCTATCCTCTCATTTTGCCCTAAAACCTCAAATTGCTCCAATCCTACTATCCCAATTACAAAGAATGTAAAAACGATGTATAAAACAATAGGTATGACTGATCCAATGATAATTGCATTCTTCATCTTCTTTTTTTCCTTTCCTAAAATTTCCTGCATTTCTGGAATTGCTGGAGAACCTATGAAGGCAAACAATACTACGCCGTATGGAAGGAATATTTTGGCAAGATTTAATGTTGTAAAGTTCCCCCATTTGAGGTTATCCCAAGAGAGAAAACCCATTACAATGACAATTGACAATAAGAGCGTAATTAAGATGAGTTCTGTCCTCCCTGCTGCCTTAACACCTCTATGAATAATGAAAAAACTTACCAGGAAAAATAAAATTGTATACAACAAAGGAGCGCCTATTCCAACAAGAGAATGAAAAATCACACCTTCACCGATTAGATAAGCAGTTAAAGCGCCGTAAGTGGAAATAAGCAAAGAGAAAGTCATTAATATTTTGCCTTTCTTTCCCAAATATTTTTCAGCATACCCTGTTAATTGATATTGCTTCTTAGTCCTTAAAACAATCTCGCCGGTAAACAAGTTCAAGAACAGAAAAGCTATTCCAAGCCCGACAATGATAAAGAAACCATATAAGAATCCAGTATTTGCCACAACATAAGGTATTCCTAATATTCCAGCGCCGACTATCGTTCCGACTAATGTGGCCACTGCCATCCAAATTTTGTTATTTGACAGGAAACTCTTTTCCGGTCCGCCTACTTTTTTAAACATATTTATATCTATTAACTTTTTAGTTTATAATGGTTTTGCTGTACTTCTAGGCGCTGTCGTAGTCCGCAAAGAAAAGTAGCGACTTTTCTTGCGTGCCAGAAACCGTAGTTTCTGTGCATTCCAGAGTAATGTTAAACTTTGGGGTGGACGTTAATAAGTCTTAGTTTGATTTTATTGATTGGGTTTCTGTTTGTTCTCAATTATTTCTTCCAGTTTAATGCTTCGCTTCTGCTTCCAGCACCAAGAAACGTGACTTTTGGAATCTTTATATTTTGATTTCATTATAGTACCTCCACAATGCATTGATGAATGTATCTGCATTTTGTAAAATGATGTAATATTTTAGTATTTCCATAATCAAAGCATCTTTTTTTCTTAGTCCGCTTTCAAAGTTTCCGATGTTGGCCGTTTTAAGATTAATGGTTTTTCCGTAGATTTTTCCGATTGCTTTTATTTTTGTCATTTCCGTTTCTTTAAGTTCTCCTAAATAAAACAGATCAATATCACTATCTTCTTTGAATGTTCTTTTAGCGTAAGAACCAAACAAAACAATTGAACCAGGAAGATAAAATTTGCTTATCTCTGCGGTTATTTTTTTAATAAGAAAAACTTGCTCTTGGAAGAGTATTGATTCTGCAAGTTCGCTGATAATTAGATAATTTTTTGTGAGAATATTATCCAAATTTAAAGTGTAAACTTTGTTTTTTCCAATAATCTTTGCAATAAGAATTTTGTCTTTTTCAAGGGATTTAAGGTGAGGAAGAAGAGTAACATGGCTTTTTTTGACTAATTTAGCCATTTCTCGGGTATGGTATTGAGCTAAATAATTTGATTTATAGAGGCTAAGTATTCGTATTTTATTATCGGTCGTTTTATCTACCATGTGGTATGAATAATTACCATTAATATAAAAATGTTGTGGTTTATGTTTTTCACTGATAAGAGACGAAAACTTTAAATACTAATGGCACTTTTAGTACCATAAATCATAAAAAGAGGGTGAGCTTACACCTACAAAGAGGAGAGGTAAAAATGGACAATAATTATTCAAGAAGAGGATTTTTACAAGGATTGGCAACCATTGTAGTTGGTGGTATGATAGAGGTAAATCCAGTTCTGAGAGCAGCATACGCTCAAGAAACAGGAACAGGCCTACCCGTGGAGGAAACAACGGAACCTTCTCCTGATTCCATTGACTATGGAAGCAATAGAATCACTATCGATCAGGAATTGCGAGAGCAGTATGGATTACATTCCCCTGAAGAAGCAGTGGCAAGATGTAATCCAAGAAGAGATATTCAGTGTACTTTAGACCCAGAAGAGGGATACCTTTTATGTGCTCAAGAAAAAGAAGACGGTTGGTATCTCTGTAATACGTCTGATTGTGAAGACGGGGTGCTTTTAGAGAGAATCGCTGACCAAAACATAATAAATGAACTCGAAGAGGACCAAATAAGATTAGATGAGATCGAGAGTCAAATAGGATTTGTACCTAACGATCAAGGCTGCTATGAACAAGCACGATAATTAAATTCTCTAAATGTTTCTTTTTATATCTGTTATATAATTCTCAGTGGTAAAAAATTAAGCTTAACATAGTATATCCACAATAAGTGTCAAAAGTCGGCAGGGGACCCCATTCAATAGAGTGGTGGTATTTTTATCGTGGCTAATATGAAACCCTTGCTACTATCCTCAGTCCGAGCCTATCGATAAACACTTCTGGCCCGTCGTGAGGGGTTGCTCCCTACGGGAACACAGGG
>Ga0209541_10010496_pt1 | contig 14742 bp, 16 predicted proteins | sample RifCSPlowO2_01_FD_184027 | JGI IMG/M metagenome (GOLD analysis project Ga0209541, IMG submission 184027) | Groundwater microbial communities from Rifle, Colorado - Rifle CSP2_plank lowO2_0.1 (SPAdes) (version 2) | ecosystem: Environmental > Aquatic > Deep subsurface > Groundwater | place... | reverse complement strand
GCAATATTAATAGTTATAGCTTTAGCATTAGAGCATTTGACAAAGAAAACAGCTTGGGCGTATTTACTTTTAGCTTTGATAATCATATCAAATATTTTTACATTTAGTACGGCTTTTAATTTTCTGCAGGAAAATGGCGGAACATCGGCAGCTTTTGGTATTGGTTATAAGGCTAAAATGGAAGTTGTTAATTACATAACAATTAGTTCACCCGATAAAGATACGCCTATATACTTTTTAGATTATAGTAAGAGAGATTTCCTTTACTTATTTAATAAGCTTGGTTATACGAATCTGAATGGTATAACTTTAGAAGAATTTGAGAAGCAAACAGAGGGCTTCTTGATTGTTGATAGGTATAGTATGTTTGGATATGCGGAACAAAAGCTAACAAAAGAACAAAATGAATTCTTGGATAAATCTGATAAAGTTACTATAAAAAATATAGAAATTGTAAGTGCTCCCGGCGAGATTTGAACTCGCGTCCCAAGCTGATTCTAGCAAGAAACCCAGCTGAAACTAGGTTTCGGCGCTGTGAGAAGCTCGTATCCTTGGCCGGGCTAGACTACGGGAGCAATGAGCGTTGAAGGATTTGAACCTCCGATCTCTCGGTCCGAAGCCGAGCGCACTATCCAGGCTATGCTAAACGCCCATAAGTGATTATCTAAAAAGAGATTTAAAAGCTTGAGTATTATTATTGATTTATGATTTGGATAGGTACGGGCGGAGTTCCGATTTGTTCTAAAGAGCGTTCTACAATAGGTGGAATAAAAGAATTAGCTAAACTTGGATTAAATGCAATGGAAGTGGAATTTGTACGAGGCGTAAAAATGTCCGAGTATGTAGCAAAAGATGTCGGACAAATTGCAGAGGAGCACAAAATAAGGTTGAGTGTCCACGCTCCGTATTATATTAATTTACTTTCTCCAGAAAAAGATTTGGTTAGAAAATCAATTGAGAGAATAATAGAATCTATGGACAGAGCTGAAGTTATGAAAGCAGATGCCGTTGCAGTTCATATGGGTTTCTTAGGAAAACTTTCGCAGCAAGAGAGTAATGAATTAATGAAAGAACGAGTTGCAGATGTAATTGAAAAGATGCATAAACAAGGAATACATAAAGTAAAACTAGGTCCAGAGACGATGGTAAAAAAAGGTCAGTGGGGCTCATTTGAAGAAGTTGTGCAGATGTATAAACACTATAAGAAAAATTTGACTCCTTATTTAGATTGGGGACATATGTTTGCTTATTATGGCGGTATGATTAATTACAAATATATTCTTGATGAATTAGAAAAATTAAATCTAAATCACATAAACTCTCACTTTAATTGTGTCAAATATAGCACTGCAAGTAAAAGCTATGTTGATATTCATCAGCCAATAGCTGCAAAAACCCCAGATTTCAAGCCTCTAGCTGATGAATTAAAAAAGCGCAAATTAAATATTACTTTAATTTGTGAAACTCCAGCGTTAGAGAAAGATGCGTTGGAAATGAAAAGAATTTTAGGGCTCTAATTCATAATATTCACTAACGACAGAAATTATTTCGGAATGAAATTCTTTAGTAAGTGTGCCTAATTTTTTGTTAATGATATTTTCATTCACAGTAAACAGTCTATAAGGTTTAATCCAGCTTTTGAACGGCAGTTCGCCAGATTCAAAATAATTATTCTTTATAAATATGCCATCCTTCGATGAATTGCTTGTTATTAGACAGCAAATTCTGTCTTCAGATTTATTTAATTTTTTATTAGATATTATAACAGCAGGTCTTTTTTTAGAGCCGCTTAAATCTGAATAAGGAAATGGAAGTAACACAACATCGCGCTGATTAAACATTATTCCACCTTTCATCAGCTTCATTATTCCATTCTTTTGCAAGAACTTTTTCTGAAGCTAGCATTGCGAGTATAGATTCTTTTTGAGGATGTTTTGCTAATGTGTCTAGTTCTTTAATTCTGTGTGCTATGGCCCTGCGTACAAATTCACTCCATTTTATTTCAGAATGCTGTCGCATTTTTTCGTACACTGAATCTTCAATAGACAGCGTTATATTTGTCATACGATAAATAAGTGAGCGCACTTAATAAATCTTTCTAGGGCTCTAGTCTATCTTTTGTTCTTGGAAAAGGAATTGTATCCATTATATGCTCTGTTCCTGAAAGCCACATCACTAATCTTTCCATACCTAAACCGAAACCAGAATGTGGGACACTTCCATACTTTCGTAAATCTATATACCAGTCGTAATCTTTTGGTTTAAGTTTGAATAATTTTATACTCTCAGTAAGTTCTTTTTCATCATCAATTCTTTGGCTTCCTCCGATGGTTTCGCCGACGCCAGGAATTAATAAATCTGCAGCTAAAACAACTTTTTTATCTTTTGAATCAACTTTCATATAAAACGCTTTCATATCTCTTGGGAAATGAGTTAAGAAAACAGGCTGTCCTAAATCTGCAACTAACTTTCGTTCATCGTCGTCAGTTAAATCATAGCCCCAGCTTTTGCCGAGCATCTTTAATGCATCTTTGTATTTTAATCTTTTAAACGGCGCAGTTATTTTTTTCAAATCAGAAGTATCTCTGCCGAGCTCTTTCAATTCTTTTTCACAGTGTTTCAAAACATACCACACTATAAATATAATTAATTCTTCCTGGAATTTCAAAAGGTCATCAAATTCCATCCACGCTGTTTCCATTTCGTGATGCCAATATTCAGATAAATGCCTTCGCGTTCTGGATTTTTCTGCTCTGAAACTTGGAGCGATGCAGTAAATTTTTTCTAAACCGAACATTAAAGCTTCAGCATATAACTGCCAGCTTTGCGTTAAGTAAGCAGGCTCACCAAAATAATCTACTTTAAATAAAGTAGAACCGCCTTCAGACGCGCTTTTAGTAAAGCTAGGACTTTGTATTTCATAATAGCCTTTTATTGTGTAAAATTCCCTTATAGCTTCAAATATTTTTGAACGTATTTTAAAAACCGGAACTAATTTTGTACTTCTAACCCAAAGATGTCTAACTTTTCGCAAATATTCTTCAGAAAAGTCTTTCTGTATTGGGAATGCTGCAGACAAGCCAACTATTTTTAATTTAGTAACTTGTAATTCATAGCCGGTTGGAGCTCTGCGGTCTTGTTTTATTTTTCCAGTAATCTCGCACGAACTTTCAACTGTTATTTTTTCAGCTTCTTTCCAAGCTTCACAGTCTTTTTTAACAATTGCTTGAATTTGGCCGGTGCTGTCTCTAAGTATTAGAAAAATTAATTCTTTTTGTCCTCTCTTTCTATGAACCCAGCATCTTAATGAAACTACTTTGCCGTCCTGCTCAAGAGAAAGAGCGTCTCCAATGTGAGTAAATTTATCAGACATAACTCACCTCAAAATACGAATAGCTAGAAAGATCTTTACTGTAGATTCCGGATGGCATCACGTCTTTGCATAATATTAACATTATAAATTTAGTTATTAAATGTTGTTATTTAAACTTGCTTCTTATAATCTAATATCAGAAGTTTAAATTAGTAAGATTTTTAACACTAAATATTACCGTAAGTCTATGCAGGATACAAATCTAAACCCAAAAAATTTAACTGAGTTAATAGAAAAAATATGTAATAATACCCCCGATATTAAACATTTTTTATTTAGCAGGGGTTTGAAAACTAATAGTGTTGAAGCGATATTGGTACCAGATAGTGTTAATTCCTATAGATTGCTTGATGAATCTGACGTTCCAAAACTCACTACCGAAGTTTCGCCAGACAGATATAGCCAGGGTCGTATTATTGGTATTACTTACGATTTTGCACTTTGGCGAGATTTTATAGTATATACAAAAAATCTTATATTTTTCCGTTATGAAAACGAGGAATATGAGTACGGTATTGTATTACCTAGACAAAATATACCTGATTTAATTAATATAAAGCGTAAAAAGTGGAGAAATTTAATTCAATTAGAGCCTAAGTCTTAGATTTTCTTCTATAGCGCCATAAAATTAACAGACTTATGGCGACCAATATTCCAGCCATATTAAACATTAGGTCGTAGCCAACATTTGTATACGTGCTTCCAGTAGCTTCAATTAGATCAGTAGCTGCTAATCCAGCTAAGCCGTCGCCCGGACCGGTAAATAAAATACCATCACCACGATTTAATCTAATATACGCAATAAACTCTAAAAGTTCTATAACTGCACCGACTCCAAATGCTGCAAGTCCAGCAACAAAATAAGTTATTGTATTTTTTATTGTAGCAATTTTCTTTTCCAATTTTGGTTCAAAGAATTTGTAGAATAAAACTGTAAATGACATAGCTCCGACGAAGTGAGTTATATGATCCCAGTCTACGGGGAGAGGTTTGCCGTAAAATCCTAAGAAACCAAGATTATGTAAAACAAAACCAAATGCAATTAAACTATAGCTAAAAGGCGTGAGATTCCAAATCTTTCTAGTAAAGAATAACACTACAAGAAATGCAATTGTAAATATTGCATCTGGAATAAAACCATAAATTTGACTTTCAATTGTTCCGCGAATCGCTAAATAAGCTATTGCGAGAGCTCCAATTCCAAGTACATAATAGTCATATAACAAACTCTTTGTGGCCATAACTTTTAGTTGGTATGTTCAAATAAATAGGTTATGTTTTTAAAATAGATTTTGTAATTACTAAGATGAAACTTATAGCTGAAGGTGCAGAAGCTAAAATATACAAAGATGCAAATAAGATTGTCAAAGAAAGAGTAGAGAAATCTTACCGTTTGCCTGTAATAGATATACTTCTTAGAAAGTCAAGAACGAGAAGCGAAGCTAAATTAATCAGAGAAGCTGAAAGAGCGGGAATAAACGTTCCTGCTATTCTGAATCAGGATGATAAAACTTACAAATTACATATGGAATTTTTAGACGGCGAGAAAGTAAGAGATATATTAGATAAGAATTGGCAGCTCGGAGAGAAAATTGGCGAACAAGTATTCAAATTGCATTCCAGAAAAATCATTCACGGAGACCTTACTACATCTAATATGATTTTACATAGTAATAAACTATATTTAATTGACTTCGGTTTAGGAGAAATTTCAGATAGAGTTGAACATATGGCGGTTGACATACATTTGTTTAAAGAATGTTTAATTTCAAAACACAATTTAGTTTGGGAAAAAGTTTGGAAAAATTTTCTAAAAACATATACTAATGATAAAGTTCTCAAGCATTTGAAGAAAGTTGAGGCGAGAGGACGATACAAAAAATTTGACTGAACAAAGCTTTAAAAAGCCTCTAAGAAGGCTTAGTTCATAGTTGAGGATGCAGCAAGCTACGGCGTGCTCATACCGATATGGCAAGATTACACGCAAGAAGAAAAGGAAAATCAAGATCAAGAAAACCACATACAGAGGTACTGCCAGAATGGGTTTCTTATAAACCAGAAGAAGCGGTTTCTTTAGTTTTGAAATTGGCAAAAGAGGGAAATAAATCAAGTATGATTGGACTTTTACTTAGAGATAAATATCAAATTCCAGCGTTCCAAAAACTAACTGGCAAGAAAATCACAAAAGTTCTTGCAGATAATAAACTGTCTCCGGAGTTGCCTGAAGATTTGAATAATTTAGTTGTGCAGGCTTCTCAAGTAAAAAAGCATCTTGAAATTAATAAGAAAGATAACGTATCGCATAGAGGTTTGCATTTAATAGAATCAAAGATTAATAGACTCGCAAAATATTACAAAAGGAGGAAAGTTTTGCCGGACAACTGGAAATATGCGCAGGAAAAGGTAACATTTACTAAATAATGGCTAAGCAAAATTTAATTACAAAATTAGTAAATGTTGAAAACTTTATAGTTTTCAAAACTAGAAAATCAATAGATTTTCTTTGTTTCGCTAATCCTTTTACTCACGGAGGTTACTTAAGAAGTTCGTAAAATGGCCAAACCAATTACAAGAACTACAAAACCTAAGAAGAGATGGTTTAGCGTTATAGCTCCAGAAATATTCAAGCATACGGAAGTTGGAGAAGTAGCAGCTGCAGAACAGAATCAGTTAATCGGAAGGACTATTGAAGTCAACGCTTCAAAATTAACAGATTCGCCAAAAGATCAGCACAGAAAATTAGTCTTACAAATTAGCGAGTTAGTTGGAGATAAAGTAAAAACTACGGTAAAGCGAACGTTTATTTTGGATAACTATATACAAAGAACATCAAGAAAATATAAAGAGAAATTTATTATAGTACCAACGTTGCCGTCAAAAGACGGCAGTATAAAGATGAAAGTTTTAGTAATGGCCGTTAAGAAACTGCATCAAAAAGTAAGAGCTACAATCTTACATAATATGACTGCAAGTTTAACTGACAAAGTTGCAAAAACTACAATAGCTGATTTGTTTTTGCCGTCAACATTGGAAAGAATAAGCGGCGAACTTAAGAACGAAGTCAAAACAATTTATCCAATTGAAAAAGTTATAGTTTGGAAAACAGAAGTTAAGAAATAATTATTTTAGTCTTAAAGTCTCAAGATTTCTTGGAGCAATCGTTTCAACTCTAAAGGCTTTATGCAAACTTGATGCTAAATCAAGAGTTTTGGACTGCTCGCCGTGTACTATTATTACTTTTCTTGGTCTTGGTTTTACATCCTGCACGAATTCCATTAACTCTGCTCTGTCTGCGTGTCCGGATAAACCACCTATAGTATAGCGTTCAAGTTTTATTTTTACAAAATCATTGTCGACTTGCACTTCGCTTGCTCCAGCTTGAACTTTTTTGCCCAATGAACCTTCGCCTTGATAGTTTACAAATATCATAGAATTTTTTGGATTGTCGGCAAGTTTCTTGAAGTATTCAAGACTTGGTCCGCCCGTAAGCATACCAGATGTTGCAATTATTACACAAGGACCTCCTTCTATTAGTTCAGCTCTTTCTTTTCCAGAACCTATTCTATGAAATATTGGCGATAAGAAAGGATCCTGGCCTTCATAGAATATTTTTTCCCGTACTTCTTTTTTCAAAAATCGCGGATATGCGTTGTGCAGTGCAGCAACATCCCATACCATTCCATCTAAATGTACTTTGAAATCCATTTTTTCTTCCCTAGCCATTTTTTCAAGTATTAACATAATTTCCTGCGACCTTCCGACACCAAGAGATGGAATCAAAACTTTTCCTTTGCGCGCAAGGGTTTCACGAATTATTTTTTCTATTTCAGCTTCGCAGTCCTCTCTTGGCGGCATAATATCTTGAGCTAGACCATAAGTGCTTTCCATCATTACAGTTTCAAGTCTTGGAAACTGCATCATTGCGCCGTCAAATAATCTGCTGTTTTTTACTTTGAAATCTCCTGTGTACATAAAATTGTGATAGCCTTCGCCGATGTGCAAATGTACTAAACACGAACCTAAAATATGTCCAGCATTATAGAACGTTAGCCTTACATCCGGCGTTATATCTGTAACTTCGCCATATTCTAGCGAAATTGTATGCTTGATAGCTTCCTTAATATCAGTACTTGTGAACAACGGAGATTTAGCGTTAGATTGATTTACTTGAATGTAATCCAATAATAACAAGGCAGTGGTATCCCTTGTTGGTTCAGTTAAATAAACTGGACCTCTGTATCCCATTTTGAATAAAAATGGAAGGAAGCCAGAGTGATCTAAATGTGCGTGAGAAATTATTACTGCATCTAGTTCGTCAATTCTAAATTCTGGAGCGTTCAAATAAGGGAATTGATATTTTCCGTGCGCTGCTACATTGACGCCGCAGTCAAGTAGGATTTTTGATTCAGGAGTTTGCAAAAGGAAACAGCTTCGTCCTACTTGTCTTCCAGCACCCAAGGCAGTAACTCTTACCCACATTTCTTCGCTTGTACTTAATTTCTGTTCGTAAATCCTTTTTCCGACATTGTCAAGAAATTTTCGTCTATTATCAGAATCTGTAAATAATACATTTCTTATGTTTGTAGTAATTTTAGATGGAATTACGGATTCGCGTCTAACGACCGGCGTCCATAATGTTTCTTCTTTTACTCTTTTCAAATTTTCCCCGTCTTTTCCAATTGCAACGCCGGGTTTTTTTGCTTCAATTGTAATTAAACTTCTTGCAGGCTCAAAAAGTATTTGTTCTATTTCAGCTTCTTTTGGAATAATTTCACGAATAATTTTTTCAGTTTCTTGAGCATTTAGTCTCAGTGTTGCATCGGCGCGTAAATCAATCCGCTTTTTGAATTCGCTAACAAGAGCTCTAATAATGTCGCCGCCTTCTAAAAAGAAAGTTTTGTTCTTTGTATAGATAACTATGTTTGCGCCCTCGTAGCTCGTGCTATCTATAGAAGCATCCTTTGGTAGTTTGTTTAAAATGTCGTTTAATACAGTCATCGTAACACTAGTTACATCATTTAGATTTAGTTGTAACTTGCTCTGGGTTTACTTTTCTGTAACCGTTCTTGTCGATTACAATTACGTTTACGCCTTCACCGGTGAAAATGTCGCGTTTTATTGCAGAATTAATTGCTTTGAACGCTAATTGTACACCTTCTTCGCTTGACATGTTGTCTTTATATCCATCTTCAAGAACTCCAAAAGCCATTGGACTTCCGCTGCCTGTAGCAGTGAATTTCTTTTCTTGAATTATACTTCCACCCATATCAAGGCTGTAAAGCGAAAAACTATTAGTGTCTTTGCCGCCCATTATTAGTTGAACATAATAAGGAATGAATGATTTAGCTCTCTCAAGAACTACATTAGCAGTTAAACTTGCAGCAACAGTTAAGCTTGGAGCTAGGCCTGTGTTTAAGTTATATAGACGCATTTCAGCTTTCATTAATTTTGCTAAAGCTTGGCCGTCAGCAGCACTGCCGGCAAAAGTCATACCTATATTCGAAGTTACTTCAAAAATTTTATCAACATCTTTGTTAGCAATCAAGAATCCTAAAGTTGCGCGCTTGTCAGCTGCTAATATAACAGCATCCTTGCATACTATTCCAACAGTTGTTGTTCCTTTCTTGTGACCTTCTTGTACATCAGTCATTAGTTACCTCTAATCCACAGCTGAAATCTTATTTCAGCTAGTTCCACGAAATCAATAAGATTTCGTTACATCTCATAGAACTAAGTTGTTAAGGGTTTAGCATCTTTAAAAACTTTTTGTATGGTTGCTAGTACGATTTGGCTACGTAAACAACGACATTAGCTTTCGCGCCGCACACTACGCATTTGCCATTAGTTTTGGAATTGTCGTCAAATAGCTTACCTCTGACCTTACCGCCATCAGTTGCTCGCTGTATTTTATCTGCACACTTTTCTCCACCTTTTTCTAAAGTGCAGAATTTCGCTTTTACAAGTCCGCGTTCCGTGTTTAGTAATTTTACTAGCTGTTCAAAACTGCCAACTTGTCTTATATTTGAATGCAAAAAGCTGTCAGCTTTTTCAGTTATAGTTTTTAGCAAAGCTTTTTCATAAGATTTGATCTTCTTTTCAAGCTGCCGTTCAGAAATTATTTCTTTTTTTCGCGTGTCCCGTCTTACTAAAGTTACTTTCTTTGCCTTAACTTCTTTTGGCCCTACTTCTATTCGTATAGGTGCGCCAAGCATTTCCCATTCATTGTATTTCCAGCCAGGTTTGTTATCAGAATTATCATACTTAACTCTGAAATGTTTTGATAACTTTTTTTCCAGTTCTCTGCACTTATTATCTACTTTCTTGTCGCTTTTTTCAAATACAATTGGAACGATTGCGATTTGCACCGGAGCTACTTGGAAAGGCAATACTAATCCGTAATCGTCGCCGTGAACTGAAATTAATGCAGCCATAATTCTCCAAATTCCAGGACCAAAGCACGTCTGATAGCCGAATTGGCTGGTTTCATTTTGGTCAATGAATTTGACATCGTAAGCTTTTGCAAATCTTTGTCCGAGATCGTGAGTTGAAGCAATTTGGTTTACTCTGCCATCTGGCATTAAGCAGTCTGCTGCATATGTATTGTCTGCACCTGCAAATTTATCCCAGCTAGGTCTCTTGAAAAATAAAAATGGCAGACCAAGTTCGTCAGTAATTACTTTACTAGCTATTTCCATATCTTTATTTACTTGTTTCATTACTTCTTCGTGCGTTGCGAAAACTGCGTGAGTTTCAAAAAATATAAATTCGCGGCCTCTCAAGAAAGGACGAGTAGTTGGCTCGCCTCTGTAAGTCATAATTCTTGATTGATAGTTTTTCCAAGGTAAATCTTTCCAGCTTCTTATCCATAAACTATAGAGCGGATAAATTTGTGATTCTCCAGTTGGTCTCAAATAAAGAGGAACTTCTAATTTGTTATTACCCATTCTTTCAACCCAAAATAATTCTGGAGAGAATTGCACGTGCTCTTTCTCTTTCTTTATATTTTCTTCAGGTATCAAAACAGGCAGAAGAATTGGATTATAACCGTCACGTTCTACGGCGTTCTCAAGCAAAGCTTCAAAATTTCTGATGATTTTGACTGCCCACGGTCTATGCGGAACAAAACCCTGGACACCGTATCTCATATCTACTAATTTTGCACCTTTTTCCCCAGTTATTTCAGTGTACCATTCAGAGAAATTCTCATTCTTTTTGTTCTTAAGAGCCATAAACATTGTTAATATTGCTGAAATATAAGCTTTTCATATTGTATATTCTAAACTAATAATTGATTTAAAACTGCTTGAACTTTAAATTTGTATGTTTAAAGTGGCCGTAATTTCAGATACACATCTTGGTTTTGCCTATGGTACTGAGAGACAGGATGACTCGTTTAATAATTTAGAACGAGCGTTTAAATTAGCATTACAGGAAGAACCGCGTCTGATTCTTTTAGGCGGAGATATATTTCACGATAGGATTCCAAAACAGGAAATTTTAGGTAGAGCTATTGAGATGTTCACTAAGTTAAATAGAGTTATGAGTAAAAAAATTACTGTTGTAAGAAAATTAAAGGACGGAAAAGTGGAGCTTGATAAATTTCAAATACCCCCTATCGTTGCAATTTGGGGAACTCACGAGCGAAGACATAAGGGAAGCACCAATCCTATGCAGATACTAGAGAAAGCTGGTTTGCTTTATTGTCTGCACGCAGAATCAATTTTACTGGAAATAGATACTGATAAATTTGGTATCCACGGTCTTTCAGGTATTCCAGAACCTTATGCTAAAGATATTTTGCGTTCTTGGAATCCAGCGCCTTTCAAAGAAGGTCCGAATATTTTGATGATCCATCAGAACTTCAAGGAAATAATGCCGCCAGTTGACCATTATCTTGAGTTCAAAGATTTACCAAAAGATTTCAGTGTATACTTGCTTGGACATATTCATACTACTTCGCAGCACAAGCATCCATTTTCTAAAACTCCGATAATTGTTGTCGGTTCAACTGTAAGTACGCAAATGCAGAAAATTGAAAGCGAGTCAGAAAAAGGATTTTATATGCTGGAATTCGGCCGGCTGCAAGGCGGAATAAAATTCGTACCTATACCAACTAGGAAATTAATTTACGAAGATTATGATATTACAGGTCATAAGCCCAGCGATATATATTTTACGCTGGCTGAAAAAATTGACAAGCATCTTATGCAGGATTATGGACTAAAGCCAATGGTAAGAATTCGGCTTGTCGGAAAACTGCCAGACGGATTTTCTCCTGAAGATATTAAATTAGCAAAATTAATTCGCGAGTATAGTGATAAGTGTATAATTAGTTTAGACAAAGCAAAAGTTTCATCAAGCGAATTGGAAAAAGGCTCGCAATTACTACAGGATATAAAACAAAATAAATTTTCTGTTGACAAAGTTGGCTTAGATATTTTATCAAGGCATTTGAAAGGTGTTAGTTTAGAAAAAATTCATAATTTATTTGAACTTCTGTCCGCAGATGAATTAGAAAAGGCAGAAGCAGAGCTGAATGGAGATAAAAATGCTGAAGAGAATAAAGTTGCAGAATTGGAAAGTGCATAAGCAGAGTGAATTTGAATTCAAGCCCGGTACGAATATAATAATCGGACAAATGGGTACGGGCAAGACTTCTATTTTGCAGGCTATTTCATATGCTATTTTCGGAACTTTTTCAGAATTAAAAAGCAAAGAAATAAAAGTTTCAGATTTACCAACACGAGGATTTGAAGGTATATCTGAAGTAAACTTATCGCTGCAGCCGTCAAATGCTGAATATCAAATTGTCAGAACTCTAAAAAACGGCGCTACATCCGAAGCGATAATAAGAGATTCAACAGGGCAGTTGCTTGCCGGAACTAATTCAATGCAGGTTACAGATTTTATCGTTGATAAACTTAAACTTGATGAAGACGTTTTTCTTAGAACGGCTTACGCCCGTCAAAATGATATAGATCTTTTTTTGAGATTAAGTCCGGGAGATAGAAAATCAAAACTAGATGAGCTTATGGGTTTGTATAAATTTGAAATTGCAAGAAAGAATACAGTAAGACTTGCAAATCAACTTTCAGCAAAGAGAGACGCACAGGCAAGTTTTATCGGCAATTTTGATTTCTTCAAATCAAAAGCAGAAATAATTAGTATGACTAACGAAATTTTTAATTTGAAATTAGAAAAAGATGGTTTAAGCTTGAAAGTTGCCGAAGCGGAAAAAAAGAAAGCTGAACTGAATTTAAAAACACGGACGCTTCGCATACAGTTTGACAATTACAATAGATTAGTAGAGAGAAGAGAGTTATATAGAAAGCAATTAGACGATTTGAGCAAGAAAGTTTCTTCCGAACCAGAGGAGAGTTTAGATTCTGTTACGTTAAGATTAAGCGAAATAATATTAAGAATAGACGAGATCAAGCGCGCAAAACAACATAGCCGCGAAGACCTTGAGCGAGGGCGAAATATTTCTTTAGATATAGAAAAATCATACGGTGCGTTGGAAGAAAAAAATACCGAAGTTACTAAAGCAATGAAAGAAATAGATGATTTTAAACTAGAGCTAGAAAAACTTGCTAAATTTGGTGATATGACTAAATTAGAACTTAAACTCGTAGAACTTGAGAAATTAGTAGATGATAGTTTGGAAAGCAAGAATCAAATGGCTGGCGAAGTTGGAGTTTTAAACGGACATTTAGTGGAGCTTGAAGGCGTTGACGGCGTATGTCCTGTTTGTTCAACTCGTTTGGAACAAATGACAAAAGATGTTTTGATACAAGAGAGACGCAGGAAAATATCTGAATTAAAAGAAAGTATTTCTAATTTAGAATACAGAGTTGAAGAGTATAAAGCAGAGAAATTGAACACACAAAAATTATACGAAAGGCAGAAATTACTGCAGCAACAAATCGAGAAAGAACGCGAATTAAGAGCTAAAGAGCGCGATATATTAATAAAAATTTCAGAGCTGCGCGGAAAAAGATCAGGACTTACAGAATCCTTTTCGCAGATTTCTACACGCGCTGAAAATCTAGACAAAGAAATAGAGAGTTTGGAAACTGAAAGACGCAAACTCGTGGATAAGAAACAACTTTTGGAACTTAGAAGTCAAAAGCATAAGCTTGCGCGCGATTTGGAAGCTGTTGAAAAATCTATTGCGGGAATAACAGTTAATGAAAAAGCTATTGACAGCGTAGAGAGTCAGTATAGACAGGCAATTGAAGAATATGAGAAAATTGCAGCGCGTCAGAAATCTTTAGATTATGTAATTGAAGAAAAAGAAAAACGCCTTGGTGATTTACAGGACAGGCAAACGCAGTTCCAAGATATAGAAAAAGAAGTTGAGCGTTTAGGAGCTAAAGTTGATTTTCTTTACCAATTCAAGAATGCATTGCTTGCTGCTCAGGAAACACTAAGACGTGAACTCATTACGGCAGTAAATGAAGTTATGGCTTCAATTTGGGCGTCAATTTATCCGTATGATAAATGGACTGCAGCACGGCTAGAAGTTACAGAAGATGATTATGTATTGCAGCTGCGCGAATACGAAGGCGACTGGCTAAATGTTGCCGGCTATGCATCCGGCGGAGAAAGAATAATGGCTGCACTCTCACTGCGAATCGCATTTACTAAGGTTTTGATTCCACATATGAGTATTCTTATTTTGGATGAGCCTACGCATAATATGGATGACAATGCAATTGCAACATTTGTAGAAGTTTTGCAGAACGATTTGTCAGGTTTCATAGACCAAATTTTTATAATAACTCATAATGAGAAACTTGCAGAAGCAGGAAATAATGTAATTAGGCTTTAGAAAATTTTTTATTATTAGGATCGTTTAACGTTTTTTTTGCTAAATCTGCTAATTTTGCTAATTCTAAATCTGTTCTTCTATTAGATGGTGTTGCAGCATCGATTATTGCTTCCAAACAAGTTTTTTTCTTGCCAGTATAACATCTTAAATTATTTAATGAACCTATAGATCGTTCATTTTGAAATATGGTAGCTTCGTAAGACTCACAAGATACGGATCGACTTATTATGACTTCATAAACTTCACCATTTAATTCCACAGTATATCTGTTTTTTTTCCCGCAATGGCGGTTTTCTTCTGACTTAATTCCAGGCTCTGGCGTCCAAGATTTATCTATTCGGTTTTTTGGTGGAGTATTAGGGTCTTCTCCGTATATGGGTTCTAGTTCTCCCCGCGGTCCTAGTCTATATGCCATTTTACAGGACAGGAATAAACAACTTATAAAGTTTGCGATAACAAGAAGCTATTTGTTATCTTTTTTTGTGATACAACGTATAGAAAAAAATAATATAAAATTAGGAATTGGCAAACCTTTCGA
>Ga0209541_10010495_pt1 | contig 14742 bp, 21 predicted proteins | sample RifCSPlowO2_01_FD_184027 | JGI IMG/M metagenome (GOLD analysis project Ga0209541, IMG submission 184027) | Groundwater microbial communities from Rifle, Colorado - Rifle CSP2_plank lowO2_0.1 (SPAdes) (version 2) | ecosystem: Environmental > Aquatic > Deep subsurface > Groundwater | place... | reverse complement strand
GAGCATGCTCAGAAATCTGCTTGCATACCTCGAACTCAATCTGGAGATTGCGCAAGCAGATTTCTGACATTTCGAACGAAGTGAGATAACCGGCCACCGACGAGGGCTTCGCAGAAGCCCGACAGCCGTCCCAAATAACGTCTAGGAATCCCGCCCTACTAGACCCCCGTTTCAGCATCTTCAGATTCACCATTCCTTGCAGCAGTCGACGATCTTCTTGATGAGCGCAGAGAACTTGGACATCTTCTTCTCCTCCTGCGTCAGGGCCTCGCTCTGTGCGATTTTCTCCGGCTTCACCAATTTAAGATTGATCGCGAAGAAAAGCGAATACAATCTGAACGCGTGCGTGTAGGCGTTCCAGGCCGCCTTCCTGTCCTTAGACAGTTCCTTTGTCCCGACCTCGTACAGCCGCATGCTCGCCGCGAGCAGGTGCTTGCTGATGCACCATTCCTCACCTTCAGGATCCTTCACCATCCTCGCCTGCATCTGCGTCCGCACGACCCGAACCTCCAAAAGCATGTCAAGATACGCTTGGTTGTCCGTCTTCATCGCCGTGAAGAAGAGGTGCTCCTCCAGCGAGATGAGGTTCATCAGCGCGATGCTCAAGTCCTCATCCCGCGACAAATCCGCGGCGTTGGTGCGCAGCTTCTCGAGCCATCCTTTGACATCGGATTCTATTTTAACATCAGTAACGTCAGATTTCAATTTCATATCAGGTTCCATCTAGAGCACCTGCAGCAGCGTTCCGGTAAGGAGCAACAGGCCGAGCGTTAGCGCGATGCCCTGGAAAGGGACGCGCTTCCCATGGCGTAGGAAGGTAATGCGCTCGCTGAGCCACGGCGTGACAGAAAGGACCGCAAGCCCGAGCAGGCTGCCCAGGAAGAAGGAATTCAGCACATAGGTGCGGTTGAGCAGCGTCCCATACCCCCCACCAAGCGAAACATAGAAGGGGATCACTCCCGGCACAAGCGGCACGAGAGGCAGGACTGTCAGGAAAAAAGAGGCCAGCACAATCACTGCGTGCTGGAAGGGAATCCACTCTTTCTTGAACCTTTTCTTGATCGCGTTCGCCGCCCACCACCCCATGGACGCGGCGAAGGCGCCGAAAAGCACGCCAGCGACAATGGATTTCACGCCCAGCCAGAGGGCGCCGCTAACCGCTATGCCGGCGCCAATCGTGCACAGCGGACAGTGCGCCAAAGCTGATGGCAGGGCAGCCAGCCCCGGCACCAGCGCCAACAGCTTCCGCGCATTCATATCCGCATGAACTCCGTCGTCGAGCCATCGTTGTTCACAGCGTACACAATCCAGGGCTGGTTCTTCGCGCCAGGCATTCCCGGGGCGCCCATCGGCATGCCGGGCAGGGCGATGCCCTTGATGTCCGGCTTTTCCGCGAGCAGCTTCGTGATCGCCTCCTGGGGCATGTGGCCTTCCACGAAATACCCTCCGATCACCGTCGTATGGCAGCTCTGCATCGAGGATGGCACCCCGTATTGCGCCTTCACCCCATCCATATCCGCAGGGTTCCGGATGTCCAGCGTGTATCCTTTGCGCTGAAGGTAGTCTACATACACCCCGCAGCATCCGCATGACGCGCCCTTGAAGAGGATGGCGTCAGCCGGAGCTTGGACCGCGTCCCGGGTCACAGGCCGCTTGAGCCCCCACACAAGGCCGACCGCGATGATCACGAGGACAACGATGACCCACGCTTTCATGGACTCAACATCCGCCGACCATGGACGGCGCGCTTGCTGCAGGCCGCGCGACTTGCTGCTGTTGCGGCGCGGGGCTGCCGCTCGCGACATTTCCGGTAGACAGGCTCTTTCGCATCGAGTTGAGCTCGAGGGCCTGGACTGCCGAGAACAGCAGCAAGCCCACAACAACAATGGTGAGCACGAGAGTCATCCTCTCTTTAGTGCTGGTGTCTTTCACGTCCTTCTTTTCAACATCCGCCAACCATCCCACCTCCTTGTGTTTGTCCGCGTTCTACGCCGCGGTATTGATTGCTGGCAAGATTCATCACGGTCGGCTCAATTCCATTTGCCTTGAGCACCGCCGCCTTCTGGCCCATCTGCGTCGGGAAGAACAGCATCTTCCATTTGCCCGCTTCCTCGAGCAGCTGTTCATCAGTATATTGGGCGCCGTGGTTTATGATTAAATATTTCGTCAGCCCGCGCATGGCGAAGCTGTGCGCGCATCCGCAGGCTGCCTCCCCGTTCTCGAAGATGACAGCCCGGGCCCCGCAGCAGTATTCACAAGAGATGCCTTTATTGAGGGTGTAGAGCACGTTGATGTAGCGCTTTTTCTGCTCTGCGTTCAGGGTAAGATCAACATCAAGCTGGCCGAGCCTTTGGATCGTGCTGTCAGCCAAATCCGGCGTAGCGGGCGAAACCGCGTCAAAGCTCACGCCCAGCTCATTCCCGTAGATTGCGGGAATCCCTGTCGGGAAAGGAGCGTCGCCAGCTGCCGCTACCGGTGATTGACCAGTCGGCACACTTGGCCTGTTGGCGATGGCCGTCTTCAGCGCCTGCATCTGCATCGTGTTGAAGACAATCACCGCCAGCGCGATCGCGAGCAGCCAGATGAGCCGCTTGTTGCTGGTGCTTGATTTTTCAGGTTCTGTTGGCATGTGTTCTCACTCCACCCTAGAATTTTGAAACACCTTTATAACCTAATGATGCAACTAGTTTCATAGGCGGAGAACTGAGTTGGCGCAGACGAAGGCTTTGCCTGAGTATAGCAAAAGACACAAATTATTAGACAGGATGGCGTCTTTTGCTTATTACGAACAACTTTTGTATAATTATTTTGTTCGTGAGTATAGGGCATTTTCGTAGAAAATGACCGTCTGCGCCTCATTTTTTGAAGTGGATACAAAAACAGTATTTTTTACTCCTGCAATCCGTAGGATTCCACGAATCCCTTGATGATCTTGTAGTCTCTCAAGAAATGGAATCCCTTTTCAGTGAGCGCGTAGGTCTTCCTGCCCGCCTTGTCGGAATGCTCGACAAGGAAGCCCTTCGTCAGCAGCTCGTTGAGATACGAAGTCAGCATCTCATGCGACAGGTTTGCCTTGTACATGACTTGCGTGGGCTTCACCTGCGCCTTGTCGCGGACAATCTCGAGGATGTCGTTGATGATGCCCAGCCGGTCCCGCTTTCCTTTCATGATTTCCGCACCACGTATAAATTCGTGAGGATGAGGAGATACGCGGCAAGCTCGAGGAAATGGCCGAGGACGTAGAAGATCTCATGGTTGACCGCGAGGAGGAAGTGGAAGCTGCCGAAGAAGAGGAAGAGGAAGGCGAGCGCCACCAGCAGCGTCTTGGTCTGCTTGTTTGAAAGATAATTCTCGATGAAGTGCCAGGAGATGAAGGCGAGGAAGAACGAAGACAAGAGATAATACGTCAGCAGGGCGTCGCCGCTTACAGCGAGAGCGATGAGCGTCACTCCCAAGAGCAAGAGAAGCGTCCTTTTGCCGGCCGGCTTCACCGCCAGGAGCACGAGGAGCGCCAGGCCGGTGAGCATGAGCGCGATGTGCAGGAGAATGCCCACCGATTCGCACAATCCGACCAGCGTCAGCCCGATCAGGTCGCAGGCGCGCTCCTGCGCCCCGGAGACCAGCAGCGCGCTCAACAAAGCTTGCACGAGGAAAGCCAGGGAGATGAAGAGGAAGGCGAATCCGAGCAGTCGCGCGGGCCGCTGTTCGCTCGCCTTGTAAACCTTGAACGAAAATGCCGCGATGATGAGCGTGATGACCGCGAAGAGAAGCTGGAACGCGGCGTCATAGCCGTAGAACCAGGCCGGAGAAATGTAGGCCGCCATAATCCGTGCTTCCAAAATGCCCTATTTAAGCTTTCTGCAGAGCCGCTCCAGAGAAGGCCTTAACGAAGTATAAAAGGGAGCTTTGGCTGTCAATCTGCATGATTCCGCGACGCGATCTCAGGTCATTCAGCATCCAGAGGGGAAACCATGAACGGCTGCGAAGACTGTGTCAGGACAATGCATACAGAATTCGGAGAAATGAGTGTGGACATCTGCAAAATGCTGGGCTCGTGCATCTGCGGGGATGAAGCCCATGGAGAAAGGGAAGAGCTGCAGCTAAAATAGAAACAGAGGCAAAACAATGAACACAAAAACAGCAACCTTGCTCGGTATCGCTGCGATGCTTCTGCTCGTAGGGGCAGTTGGCGCCGTTGCGCATGGTGGGAATGGCAGGGCAACGACAAATGGAATGAATGGAGTCGCAGCGACAGGCATGATGGGCAATCATGGAGATATGATGAAGAATCTCGATGAAGGAACGTTAGCTCAGATGAACACCATGCACCAGAGCTTGGCGCCAGAAGTCAAAGCTCAAATGGCGGCCATGCATCAGAGCCTCACTCCGGAAGCCAAGGCCCAGATGGATGCGATGCATCAAAGTATGCATGGCGCAGAAGCAAGCGGCCAGACAGGAGCTATGCACGGTGCTTGCAGCCGAAGCGCGTAAGCCGCCCGAACGCTTTTTAAGTTTTCTGGTGGTCGGCTCCATACGGCTTATATAGGCACAGGCAGTTGAGGAGGCGAACGCAGATGATGGGATACACAAGTTCGGCCATGGGCTGGGGGATGGGGCCTGTCAGCTGGCTCTTCATCCTGCTCTTTTGGGTGGCGGTCATCTGGCTCATCGTCTGGCTCGTCAACCAGAACAAGGCCCAGGATCCTTTGGAAATCTTAAAGTCAAGATATGCCAAGGGCGAACTCTCAAAGAAAGAGTTTGAGGAGATGAGGAAGGATCTGTAGGCCAAGCCCAGAAACTAGTTGCAGGACAAGATACTAAAGGTGTTTCAATCCGCCTCGCGGCAGGTGATACGCATGTGGCCATTCAAGAAAACCGACCCGGTCTGCGGGATGAAGGAGATCGAAGGAAAAGGCATGCTGAAGGACGGAAAATGGTTCTGCAGCGACGACTGCTTGCGGAAATATGAGGCGCACAGGAAGAAAGAGATGGACCATGCCCATGGAGGCTGCTGTGGGCACTAAGCAACTGAAGGCCAAATTGAAGGACAAGGCCATTGGCGCCACTGCCGGCATCTCCGGCGCAGCGAGCATCCTCGGCTCCTGGCAGATCTGCCATAATGTCTGCCTCGGCGTCATTGCGCTGCTCGGCCTCATCGGCATCACCATCACAGGAATGCCGCTCTTCTTCCTCACGCAGATCGCTGTTCCCATCTGGGCGTTCGCCGTCGTGCTCTTGACAATCTCATTCGCCCTCTACGTGAAGATGAAATGCATCTCAAGGAACCTCCTCATCATCAACACAGGGCTCATCGTCGCGGGAACTCCTTTTGCTCCGGACAAGGCGGCGGTATTCTGGACTCTCGGAGGAGGCATTGTGCTGGCTGGCATTATTCTCTGGATAAAGGGTCGATGGAAACCCTCAGGAGGGACCTGCCATGAATAACGAGACCCGCACTCATCCCCGGGCTAAAGCCCGGAGTATTCGAACGTATGGGGTTCGGGATTGTAGAAGTCGGAGTGAAGTCCGGGGTATTGAACCCGACTTCTACAATAAATACGCGTTGCTTGTGATCGCAGCCGTTGTTTTTCTCGCCGGCTGCGCAGCTCCGCAACCGGCCACAAAGCTCAGCTATGAGCCTCTTATCACCGGAACCGTGGATCAGGGCGATGTGGCCATTGAGCTTGCCCCCCGCTGGGAAGGCACCCTGCTCGTCGTGGACCTGGGCGCAAACACCCATTCCGTAGATTTGTCTCAGTTTGACCTTTCCCGGCAGGCGGTCCTGAATCTGGGAGGCAGGAAAATCGCTCCCCAGAACCCTCCCCGGCTTTCAGGCCACCATGTCTCCAGCTCCCTCGTCTTCAATGCGGGCGCGACGAGCGACCAGTTCGAGATTGCGATAACCGGCATTCCCGCGGTGCAGGAACGGCTCTATCAATGGGGCGGATAACCATGAAGCTTCCCTTCGGCCTGACAAAGAGGAAAAGCGCTGGCTTGGCGCTCATCGCCGTTGCCCTCCTTTTGGTTGGAGTGCTGACGCTTATCAAGGAAGACACAGACAAGAAGAATGTCTTCCTCTGCCAGATCGTGAGCGCCAGCCCCGATCCTGACATGGCCAAGTGCCCGGCACATACCAGCAACACATCCTGGCTGCTCATCGTCGGCTTTGCGCTATCAGCTATCGTTCTTGCGATGGGCCTGGTCTTGCTGGCGCCTGCCTCATCTCCAAACATTCCGCCTTCCTTGCCGAAGGCGGATCTCTCCAAGCTTGACGATGAGGAGAAGCGCATCTATGAGGCAATCCGCCTGAAGGAGGGCTCGATGTACCAAAGCGATCTTATCACCGAAACCGGCTTCACCAAGGTGCGCGTCACGCGCCTCCTTGATCGCTTGGAGCAGAAAGGGCTGGTTGAGCGCAGGCGGAGGGGCATGACCAACCTCGTCGTTCTGAAATGAGATATTTCTGCATTTTGAACGGTCTGGAGGACAAATTTCCAAAATGTAAAGGTTTTAAATGCCTCTTTTCTGAGGCAAGGATATTAATACCTATGTCATAACGGTATAATGAAAGAGATGATGGCGAACACATGAAAGCAACAATAAACGTCAAAGGGATGCATTGCAAGAGCTGCGATATGCTGATCCAGGACAGCGTCGGAGATATCCAGGGAGTGAAGAGCGTCAAGGCGCATCACGAGAAAGGGAAGGTAGACGTGGATTTCGAGGCTCCGGCAACGTTAGATCAGGTCAGGGAAGCCATCAGGAAAGAAGGGTATCAGGCATGAACGCGACGATTTACGTCCCGGATATCGAGTGCCACAGTTGCGTCCGCGTCATCGAGCGGAAGCTCCATGGGCTGCAAGGGATCGAAAAGCTCAAAATCGCCTCTGAGGCCGTTGATGTGGAATATGATGAGGCGCTGGTCAAGCCGGACAACATCGTGCAGATGATCCGGAACTCAGGCTTCCGCGCTTCCACAGAGCCCTTTGACCGGAAGACGATGAAGGAGCGTCTCCGTGACTTCAGGGAAAACCGGGTGAAATACGCCATCGAATGGCAGGGCGTCAAGTACACGCTGATCGTCTTCCTGTTGCTGGCAGCCTTCGATCTCCTTCTCGTCGGCGCCTTTTTCCGCGGAATTCCCGGCTTCTGGTCGAGATACGGGTGGTGGCTCTTCTATCTGGATCTGAGCGTCGTCACCTTGGGAGCCGCGCTCTGGCATTTCACCGCTTACCGGGCGAAGATTACCTGCATGGTGGGCATGATGATCGGCATGATCATCGGCATGCAGGCCGGGCTGATGGTCGGCTCTGTCGTCGGCGCCGTCAACGGCTTTTTCACCGGTGCGATGGTGGGCATGCTGCTGGGCGCGGTCGTCGGAGGCATTGCGGGCCACTGCTGCGGCATCATGGGCACCTTACAGGGCATGATGGCCGGGCTGATGGGCGGCACCATGGGGCCGATGATTTCCCTGATGATGTTCTCCAACAATCTTCTGATCTTCATGCCTTTCTTCATGGCCCTGAATGTCCTCATCCTTGCTGGATTCTCCTACATGATCATCGAGGAAGTCGTCGAGCATAGGCAGGTGGAGCGCAGGCCGGCTGACTTCCAGCTGTTCGCCTCTGCCAGTCTCATCGTCACAGCAGGCCTCACCCTGCTGATGCTCTACGCGCCGAAGTCGGCCTTCCTGGGGTGAAACGATGAAGCAAGCGCTGTCAATCATCGCCTTCCTGCTGCTGGTGGGCGTTGCCGCTGTCGCGGCGAAGAATATCATAGAGGGGACGACGTTTACGCCGCAAGATATTGTCAAGGGCCAGCCGGCTCAACAGCGCGCCGCCGACGCCATGATTGCGAATGTCCGCATGGAGGATGGCTACAAATATGTTCTTGACAATAATCAGTTTCAGGTCGGCCAGCCGGTGCGCCTGGTCTTTGAGATGAGCACCGTGAAAGGCTGCCTCCGCTCGCTTGTTATCCCCGGCATGGGCATCCGGAAAACCCTCTCAGACCAGGACAATGCCGTTGAATTCACGCCGCAGAAGCCCGGCACCTACCAGATGACGTGCTCCATGGGCATGGGTCAGGGAAGCTTCACCGTAATATGAAAAAAATCGTCCTCGATGTCAAGGGCATGCATTGCGCGAGCTGCGCGACGCTCCTGACTCGGGCGCTTTCCAAAGTGGAAGGTGTAAAGGAAGCGAACGTCAACGTCGCCACCAACAAGGCGACGGTGGATGTGGACGAGAGCAAGGCCGGGACAGACGCCCTTATCGCAGCCATAAGAAGCAAGGGCTATGACGCTGCCGAGAGCTCCGGCGTGATCGACCCGGAACAGGATGCGAAGGCGAGGCAGGAGGAGCTCAAAAAGAGTTGGCGCCTCTTCCTCTTTTCGCTGGCCTTCACGCTCCCCCTCTTCCTCCTGACGTTCTTGGAAATACCCTATCGTGACATCATCATCTGGATCCTTGCGACTCCCGTGCAAGGGGGGGCTGCCTGGCACATGTACGTCAGCGCCTTCACCGCCCTGCGCGGCTGGAGCGCGAACATGGACACGCTGATCGTCCTCGGCACTTCCGCCGCCTATCTTTACAGCGTCTATGCCGTGCTTGCCGGCGTCGAAGGCACCTATTTTGAGGTCGCCGCTATCCTCATCACCATTGTTTTGTTCGGCAGGTGGCTCGAGGCCAGGGCTAAGGGCAAGACGAGTGAAGCTATCAAGCGCCTCATTGGGTTGAAGCCCAAGACAGCCACTGTCCTGAGAAAGGGCAAGGAGATGAAGATTCCCGTAGACGATGTCCAGGTCGGGGATCTGGTCATCGTGAAGCCGGGCGAGAAGGTGCCGGTCGATGGCGTTGTTGAGGAAGGCCATTCCTCCATTGACGAGAGCATGGTCACCGGAGAGAGCATTCCCATCGAGAAGAAGCCGGGAGACGCAGTTATCGGCGCCACCATCAATAAGCACGGCCTGCTCACCATCAAAGCCACGAAAGTCGGAGCCAACACGACGCTCGCCCATATCATCCGGCTCATCGAGGAGGCGCAGGGCAGCAAGGCCCCGATCCAGCGCTTCGCCGACGCTGTCTCGGCCTATTTTGTTCCAGCGGTTCTCGTAATCGCTATCCTCACCTTCATCATTTGGTTTGTCGTTTCAAAGGATGTGCAATTCTCTCTGATAGCCAGCGTCTCAGTTTTGGTCATCGCCTGCCCCTGCGCATTGGGATTGGCGACGCCAACAGCGATCATGGTCGGCACAGGAAAAGGCGCGAAGAACGGCATCCTCATCAAGGGAGGCGAAGCCCTGGAGACCGCGCATAAGATTACGCACGTCATCCTCGACAAGACCGGCACCATCACCAAAGGTCAGCCTGAAGTCACAGATCTCGTGTCTGTGTCGAAAGTGGGCGAGAAGGAGCTCTTGACGCTTGCGGCGTCAATCGAGAAGGGAAGCGAGCATCCGCTGGCGGACGCGATCGTGAAGGCAGCTGTGGAAAAGAAGCTGGCTCTAAAGAAAGTCACAGGATTCAAGGCTGTCCCCGGCCACGGCGTGTCCGCGACGCTGGGGAAGAAGCACTATCTTCTTGGGAATGTCAAGCTCATGAAAGGCATTTCGCTCAAGGCGCACGAGGAGAAGCTCCACGCGCTGGAAGAGCAGGGCAAGACCGTGATGATGCTCGCTGAGGGCAAATCTCTTGTTGGCCTGGTCGCCGTCGCCGACACGATGAAGGAAACCTCTCCTGAAGCCATCCAGCTCTTCAAGAAGATGGGCATTGACGTCTACATGATCACCGGCGACAACGCGCGGACAGCCAAGGCGATTGCCGGAAAGCTTGGCATCAAGTATTTCGCTGAAGTCCTGCCGGAAGACAAGGCGAATTACGTCAAGAAGCTCCAGAAGGAAGGCAAGGTCGCGATGGTGGGAGACGGCATCAACGACGCCCCGGCGCTGGCCCAGGCGGATATCGGCGCCGCGATGGGCTCAGGCACCGATGTCGCGATGGAGTCCGGAGATCTTGTGCTGATGAAAGACGATCTGAGGGATGTCGCGAAGGCCATCAAGCTCTCCCGCCAGACGATGGCGAAGATCCGGCAGAACATGTTCTGGGCGCTCGTCTATAACGTCATCGGCATCCCGGTCGCGGCGGGCGTGTTTTACGGATGGACCGGATGGCTCCTCAGCCCCATAATCGCGGGCGCCGCGATGGCCCTCTCTTCAGTCAGCGTCGTCTCCAATTCTTTGTTGTTGAGGATGAAGAAGCTGTGAAGAAAAGCCGATAGATATAAATACGCCTTTTTCTTTCAAATGCCCCTTTGGGTGAGACAATGAACTTCAAGAAAACCCTCTTCCTGGCGGTCTTTCTGGTAGCCGCATTCGTAGCGATGAACCTCAACTTCTCCCCTCTCGTCGGGGCGGAGAACCAGTTCTTCACGGTCTTTCAGTTTTTCGGCCCCATGGCCGGCGCCTTCCTGGGCACGCCGCTCGGAATTCTTGCCGTGCTTGGATCCCAGCTCCTGAATATGGTCGTTTTTGGGAAAGCGTTTTCTCTCCTCAACATCCTGCGCCTCCTGCCCATGCTCTTCGCGGTCTTCTATTTCGCGAAGTTCAGGAAGGACAAGCTGTCGAATGCGGCCATGGTTGTCATCCCGCTTGTCGCGATGCTCCTGTTCATGACGCACCCTATCGCAGGCCAGGCTTGGTATTTCTCTCTGTACTGGCTCATCCCTCCGTTAGGCATTCTTCTCCCCAATAAAATCCCAGGCAAGCTCTTCCTGAGAAGCCTGGGCGCCACCTTCACCACCCACGCAGTTGGCGGCGTCATCTGGCTCTACACTGTTCCTATGACTGCCGCGCAATGGACGGCGCTTGTTCCGGTCGTCGCCTTCGAGCGCCTCCTCTTCGCCTCTGGCATCGCGGTTTCCTATGTCGTGGCGAACACGTTGCTGGACAAGCTGCCGGAAAAGGTGAGGATTGAGGCACTCCACATTGACAAGGCGTATGTCCTGGGCAGGCAGCGGGCTTAAGCGAGCTTGTTTCTGGCGATGTTCCGCAGAGGATAAGGCCATTCGTTTCGTTGGCGCTGGGCGGGCCGGGGGATGGCCCCGTCGGGGTGGCTCGCAGGGCAACGTGTTCGTTGCCCGTCCAGTTGCCATCCTGTGGATTCCAGAAAACCTTAACTGATGAACCGCCAAACCGCAACCCTTATCACCTCCTTTCATTTTCTAGGGATATGATCCCCTGGGCGACGAGAGAGCAGTGCGCAAAGCTGGACGAATTGATGGTGGAAAAATTTCACGTCCCTGTTCTTGCGATGATGGAGCAGGCCGGAACCAGGCTGGCGGAATTCGTCAGGCAGGAATTCCCTAAGTCAAGAACTATTCTCATCTGTTGCGGGAAAGGCAACAATGGCGGAGACGGCTTCGCGGCTTCGCGCCATCTTAGGAACTTTGGATTCGAGGTAGCGATGTATGCGGCAAAAGAATCGCGCGCTGAACCCTTGGTCTTCCGGGAGGATGCGATTTCACTTGGAGTCCCCATTTTTTCTTCTCTTGAAAAACTTAAGGCCGAAATCTCAAAGGCAGATCTTATCATCGACTGTCTCATTGGCTACAACCTTCAGGGCGCCCCGCGAGAGCCTTTCGCCGCTGCCATCAGGATGCTGAACAAGTCCGGAAAGCCGGTGATTGCCTGCGATATCCCTTCAGGGGTCGACGCCGACAAGGGCGCGATTTTCCAGCCGTATGTCCGGGCCTCCCATATCCTCTTCCTCTCCCTCCCCAAGGTCGGATGTAAAACGCTGGACGCGAAGAAGTGGGTCGCCGACATCGGCGTGCCGAAGGAGCTGTATCCATTGATCGGATTCCCGGAAGAAGATTACTTTTCGGAAGCACCGTTGCTTCAAGTTTGATAAGAAAAAATGCTCCTGGCGCAGACGGGCGAAGTGTCAGAAATGTTTTGCATTTCTGAGCATGCTCAGAGTTTCTTCGAAACTCTGACATATCTGAGCCCGAGGTTTTGCAGGGCAAAACCGGTTTGCCTGCCAGGAGGCGCATTTTTTCGATAGTATCTTTGACAGCTCGACCCGATAGGGAGTAAACTTCTTAAACCCAGCCGCTGTGCTTGTTTTCTATGGTCATAGAGAACTACGACCCGCTGAAGGGCCAGATGCTCCAGGTCCTCGACGCCGAGGGCAACTTGGCGCAGGGCTTTGACGGCGTGCTGAAGAACGACGATGTCCTGAAGCTCTATCAGGTGATGACGCTTTCGCGGATGACGGACAAGAAAGCGCTCGCCATGCAGCGCCAGGGCCGGCTCATCACGTATATTCCTCAGTCAGGCCAGGAGGCCGCGGCCGCCGCTTCAGTCTATGCGCTCACCTTTGAGGACTGGATCGTCCCCGCCTTCCGCGAGATGGCGGGCTGGCTGTTGAGGGGCGCGAAGCTGAAGGATGTCTTCCTCTATCTCCGGGGCAACGAGCAGGGCTCCAAGAACATGCCGAAGCTGAGGATGACTCCTTTGTGCGTCCCGATCGGCAGCCAGATTCCTCATGGGGTGGGCATCTCGTGGGCGCAGAAGCTGAAGGGAGAGAACTCGATCACGATCGTCTATTTCGGGGACGGCGCCACATCAGAAGGGGAGTTCCATGAGGCCATGAACTTTGGCGGAGTGTTCAAGACTCCAACGATTTTCTTCTGCATGAACAACCAGTGGGCCATCTCCCTGCCAAGGAGCTTGCAAACCTCGTCGAAGACACTCGCCCAGAAGGCCGTCGCCTACGGCTTTCCCGGCGTGCTGGTGGACGGCAATGACATTTTCGCGGTCTATCTCGCCACGAAGGAAGCAGCTGAGCGCGCCCGGCAAGGAAAGGGCCCGACGATGATCGAGGCCTATACGTATCGCCAGGGCCCGCACACGACAGCCGACGACCCCAGGAAGTATCGCAGCACTGAAGAGGAGGAGAAGTGGCTCTGCAAGGATCCGGTCTCCCGGGTAAGGAAGTTTTTGGAAAAGCGCGATCTCTGGGACGACAAGAAGCAGGCTGCGCTCGAGGCGGAATGCGACAAGATCATCGAGGAGGCAGTCGCTGAAGCCGAGAAGACCTCCTACATCCCAGAAGATATTTTCAAGTATCATTACGCGGAGATGCCGCAGGAATTGCAGGAGCAGTTCGAATATTTCAAGTCCACTCTTGGAGGCCAGCATGGCTAAGCTCACGATGGTGCAGGCCCTGAACCAGGCCATGGACCAGGTGCTTGCGAAGGACAAGCGTGCCCTTATTTTGGGCGAGGACGTGGGTGTAGACGGCGGAGTCTTCAGGGTCACGGACGGCTTGATTAAGAAATATCCCAATCAAGTGTTCGACACCCCTCTTTCTGAATCCGCGATTGTCGGCGCGAGCATTGGATTGGCGATCAATGGCCTGAAGCCGATCGCCGAGATACAGTTCATGGGCTTCTATCTGCCTGCGTTCAACCAGATCGTCGCTCACCTGGCGCGCTATCGGAACCGGACGCGCGGCACGGTTAATCTTCCCGTAGTCATCCGCATCCCCTGCCACGGCGGAATCCGCGCTTTGGAGCACCATTCCGAGGCCACAGAGGCACTCCTCGCCCAGATTCCCGGGCTTACGGTAGTGATGCCTTCCACTCCGTATGACGCCAAAGGCCTGCTCATAGCTTCGGTGAATCATGGCGATCCGGTGATGTTCCTTGAGCCCATAAAAGTCTATCGTTCGATCAAGGAAGAAGTGCCCGAGGAGATGTATGAGGTGCCGATCGGCAAAGCTAACATTATCCAGGAAGGCACGGACATGACAGTGATCACCTGGGGCTCCTACATCAAGGACGTCATGGAGGCGGTGAAAGACGCTCCTTACAGCATTGAATTGATTGACTTGCGCACAATCTCTCCTCTTGACAACGAGACGATTCTCGCGAGCGCCCAGAAGACCGGTAGGGTGCTGATTATTCAGGAAGCGCCAAAAACATGTTCAATAAGCTCAGAACTATCTTCCCGCATCCACGAGAAATGCTACCTTAGCCTCAAGGCGCCCGTGAAGCGCCTCACCGGCTACGATATCACCATGCCCCTGCCAGCCGGAGAAGAATTATATCTTGTCAACAAGCCGCGCATCCACCGCGCGATGAAGGAGTTGATGGAGTTCTGATGGACTTCAAGTTCCCGGATCTGGGAGAGGGCATCGCCGAAGGCAAGATTGTCAAGTGGCTCGTAAAAGAAGGCGATGCTGTCAAGAAAGACCAGCCCGTCTGCCAGGTCGAGACAGACAAGGCCGTGGTTGACATCCCATCCCCGCAAGCGGGAAAAATCGCCAAGCTTTTCTTCAAGGAAGACGAGACTGTGCATGTCGGCAAAGTGCTGTTCACGCTCGACACCGGCGACAGCCCGCCGCCAGTGGACACGAACCAGGGCATTGTCGGCCAGACTTCAGCCGCAGCGCAGGAAATAAATTTCAGGAGAGGAAGCCAGCAGACAGCCGCTATTTCCTCACAAGTCAAGGCCATGCCCGCGGTGAGGAAGCTCGCGAGGGACTTGAATGTCGACCTTTCTCGAGTGAAGGGCTCCGGCCCCGACGGCAGGATCACTGAGGACGATGTCAGAGCTTCTTCGAAAGGAACAGCCCCTGTCCCATCCTCACCCCGTTCAGAATTCCCAAAAGAAAGTGTTCAGCAGGCGACTGGAGGGCAACCTGCTCAAAAACCATATGGCCCAGAAGACCGCGTGCC
>Ga0209541_10010493_pt1 | contig 14746 bp, 22 predicted proteins | sample RifCSPlowO2_01_FD_184027 | JGI IMG/M metagenome (GOLD analysis project Ga0209541, IMG submission 184027) | Groundwater microbial communities from Rifle, Colorado - Rifle CSP2_plank lowO2_0.1 (SPAdes) (version 2) | ecosystem: Environmental > Aquatic > Deep subsurface > Groundwater | place... | reverse complement strand
ACTATCAACAAGTAAATGCAGACTATACGCTAAAAATAAAGGAAGTGCCACAACAGGTAAAAACAATACAAAAAAGACTGTTATTAATAATAGGAATGTAAAGCTATGAAACAAGCCGCGATGTTTAACAAAAACCTGCAAAGGCCTAAACGTGGGACGCTTTCCAAAAGTTGAAAATCCAGAATCAATATCAGGAATTAAAGTTGCAACCAACGCGATTATAACAAAAGAAATAGGATGTGTAACAATTGGAATAAAAAGCAAAATCGCCAAAATACTAACTGCAAGATGTGTTTTAGCTAACATTTTATATCCTCTTTATTATAACATATATTAATTGAATTAATACTGAAATAAATAAGCCAAACGCAGTTATTAACATTTGCGGTTGACTAAAACATGATGTTAAAACAAGATTAATTGAAATAAATGCAAAGATTGTGTAATTAATAAAATTTGACATCCAATTCAATATATCAAAATCAACCATCTTAAACCAAAGAAATTATTATTCCGTATATTAAAACAGCGAGAGCAAAAAGCCCCATTACCAACGCAAGATAAAATAATATCAATTTAATTGCACGCTCTTTCTTTTTCATGTTTCATTAAAGAATCAAAGATTTATTAATCTTCCTAAAAAATTACCACTCGCAAGCTCGTGAATAAATTAATGATAACTAAATTTATCAATTATCACTCATCAAGATTGAATCTAGTTAAACATATTATTATAACTTCACGAAGCAAAGCAATACTACTTCTCCAAAACCTTAATCAACTCAGAAACATCAACGCTATCGATTTTATTTACGCTAAATTCTAAATTATTAAAATAAGAATTAAGTCTAACATTGCCTGTAAAAAACATTTCCTTTCCAAGCAAATTTTTTTTTTCTTTTTCAACAATATTAATATCTTCTAAATCGCTTAAACCCAATTCCTTAATTATATCTCCAAACATCACTGCTCGAATTGTCTCACTGCCGTCGTCTAAAACTATGTTCATCAAAAATCCCTTTTCTCCAGGATTAACTTTTGATTCAAATTGCCGAGGAGGAAATGCCTGAACAACAAATGCCCTCACTTTTACATTCGCACCCTGGACAAAATCAGAAATCTTCCTCTCTGCAGAAATAATTTCTGTCTTAACATTATTAATTTGCTCATTGCTTATCTTAAACTCAGAAAAACTTCCTAAATGCAGCTCACCCTCTCGCACAGAGCCATTATAAATTTCAACGACCGTATTTTTTTCAATCTGTTTTTTCTCAATCAATTCAATATGATTAGTATCCCATAAAACAACTTTAATATTAGAAGTCTCATCTGCAATAATAAAATTCACAACTTTATTTTTCTTTCCTTGTCTTTCAAAAGTTCGAACAGGAAATAAATTTATAACCTTCCCAACAACATTCGCTCGTTTCATTCCAGGCAACAGCTCATTAATCTTCATCCGTTCATTATCAAAACTAATTCCCAATTCCGCCGCAATTATCTGAGCAGCCCCGTCCTTACTTATCAAACCGCTCAACTTCGCCCGCTTCGCTTCAACACGCCTATCAAGCTCTTCTTTTTCAACACCTGAACTTCTTGAAATTCTCTCAAGAATCTTTTCATAATTCTCACCGTTTTGCATAACTAAACAAAATCACATCCATTTTTAAGTATTATTGTTAATAACTATCTTTTAACTTTAGAATAAACAACAAAATAATAAATCACTGCTCCAATCAAGTTGGTAAATATTAATACTAAAACCCAAACCAATTTATCATTTGACCCTTTAAACTTCCTTTGAATAGCATCCACCAGCATACAAATCCAAAAAATAAATAGAAATAACCCAATAATTAAAAAAAGGAGTATAAGAAAAGGAGAAGTCCAATAGTATACTAATTCACTTGCCATTTTTATTATTTAACTAAACAATCTAAAATTTATAAATCTTTCCTAAAAACTGACTTGTTGAAAATATAAATTTTTTGAGATTAGCTAACTTGTTGGAAAACTCAAGGAACGAATTAGGGTGGGTTTTCTTTCGAAGAAAGAAATTTAGTGGGCGATTACTAATTCAAAAAATCCCAAAGAAAAAAATTTCAACAGAGCTCCTAAAAACTTATAAACCTTCTTTTCGATTTCAAATTGAAAATGGGAATCGTAGCAGTTAAAATAAAATTAATGCCTTCATCTCCAGATACAGATTTAGAAAAAATCAAGAAAAAAGTAGAAGCTCTTGCAAAAATAGCAGAAACAAAAAATCTCAAAATTACTAAAGAGCCAATCGCATTTGGATTAAATGCATTGATACTTTTTTTCGCTTGGGATGAAAGCAAAGAACTTGATTCATTCGAAGAAAAATTAAGAAAAATCGAGAATGTTAATTCTGTAGAAATCGTCGATATGAGAAGGGCTTTTGGCTAAGCAGGTAATTAATTCAATTAAAAAATTTATGAGACTTAGTCAAACGCGAGTAGAGCTTTTGGATAATTACCTCGCAACAAGTTGCTCGATTATTAATTTTGATTAAATAAAACCACTATCACTAATTAAAGATAAATCTAAGTTAACATAACCCAATAAGTGAGCTCGTTAGAGCGAACCATTTTTTCCAATAATTTCTTAAACCTCTTTATATTCACTATTTCATGCCACTCACACATTCTCAAACAGAACAAATTAAAAAACAAATCATCCAGCAAATTGAAAATTCATTTCCACCAGAAAGCAAAGAAGGCGCGAAGCACCAATTAGAACAAATGACTCCAGAACAATTAGAACAATTTCTAATTCAAAACAAATTAATAAAAGACCTTCCTGATTCAGAACAACCTCCAAACGCTTCTTCAAAAATGCAACAGTCACCATTCAGATTAATTGCATCAGAAGAAATTCCATCGCACAAAATCGCTGAAAACAATGACGCTATCGCTGTTTTAGAAATCAATCCAATCTCAAAAGGCCACATAATTATTATTCCAAAAAAAGAAGTTTTCGACACTGAAGACTTGCCAGAATCAATTTTTACATTAGCAAAAGAAATATCTCAAAACATAAAATCAAACCTTAAACCAAAAGATGTTTCAATGTTTGTCAACAAAGTTCTCGGAGAAATTATTATCAACCTTCTCCCGATTTACAACAAAGAAGATATTAACTCGCCACGCCGCCAAGCTTCTGAAGAAGAATTAATTGAATTGCAGGAAATTTTAAAAGAAAACAAAGACAAAAAAGAAATGAAAAAAGTAAAAGAAGAAACAAAAATAAAAGTTTTGAGCTCAGATGAAATTAGATTGCCGAGAAGAATACCTTAGATGTTCAGAAATTCACCTCAAAAATATCGTCTCCTTAAATCCCTTAAGATGATTGTCTCCTGTAAGAATTTTCGCATTGAAATGTTTTGCGCATGATAATAATAAAGAATCCATAAATCCAAAGTTTTTTATTTTCTCTCTCATCTTAGCGTGAATCAGCCCGGCTTCTTTAGCTATTAAATGAGTTGGTTCGACGAGAGTTGAATTCGAGCAAATAGCCTCATAAGCAGCTTCAACATTTCCTTTGCTTCTTTTAACTTTGCTTACAACTTCTGACAGCGTTAAAGACAAAGAATAACATTCATCATTTCCTTGAAATATTTTATGAACTTTTTCGCCTTCAATACTTCCCTGTAAATATTCAATCCACGCGTATGCATCAATAAAAATTTTCATTATTCAAACTGCCCTTTCAATTCATCTTCTTCTTTAAATTTCCCTATTCCTTTCAAAGCCCCGAAGAAATTCTTTTTTATCTTTTTCACTTCAACTTCAACAAACTCATTTTCTCTTATTTTTTCAGTTTTAACTATATCTGAAGGAATTGTCACAATTAAAGATCCTCCAACAACCCTGGTTTTTGTTAATCCTTTCATTTTAATTATCTTATAAATATATAACATTAGTTATATATAAAACTTTCTCCTAAAAAAACCCAACAACACTTCCGCTAAACCACATAAAAACCAAAATCAAAAAAGTAAAAAAGAAAACCGGCACAAACGGAATTCCTTCCCTCACTAAAACAAATTTCTTATTTTTCTTAATTGCCAAAATATCTTTCATACTAACACCTTCCCATTTTGCTTTAATAGTCTTTCTTCCGACTTGAATATCATTATAAATCCAATCGCCCTCAACCAACTTCGAAGATTTAATTTTTTTAACCATGCAACTTTCATCAATTGCCTTCGCATAAATATAAACAACAGGCAATAAAAACAAAACCAGTCCCAAATACAAAACCAGCATATCAAAAACAATGCCAATAATAATAACCAGCAACGCCAATACAAAAAAAGAATTCATCAACCCTTTATATAAAATAAATTGCTTCTTATATTCTTTAACAAAATTCTTCCAATGTTTAACAACTAAAACAAAACTCCAAAGAATTCCATAAATACTTCCAACAACTAAAAACAAAAATAAGAACACAACAAATAAATTCAAGTTCTCATTAAAAGAATTTGATAAAGGCAAAACTATACCTAACGCAATCATCAGCTTTGCATCACCTCCTGCAAAAACCCGTCCATAATAAAACAAATGTCCTATCACTAAAAAAATTCCCAACCCAATTAAACCATAATAAAAAAAATTCAAATCCTGAAAACTCTCCCCACTAAACAGCGAATAAAAAAACCTAAACCCCAACGCAAAAACTATCAAAGAAAAACTAATCCAATTTGTAACTTCTCTCTTTTTCAAATCTTGGATACTTGCAAATATAACTGCAATCAATCCAACAGCAATCAAAAACCACACCTCTATCATAATTTTAATAGCAAAAGATGGTTTATAAATTTGAAGTAATTACGTGGTAAAATTATTTGATTTTTAATATAACAACTACAAGAGCGTGTCTAATAATTCAGCTAATATTAAATTTATTATCGACGCAATTTCATTAATTCACTAACTACTCGGGTGGGTGGTAGGGGCGAGTGACTTCACGTTTGGGTTCGCGCGATAGGGAAGGAGTGGGGTTGCGAGTTGTGGATGGTGGGACTATGAAATTGCGTTGGAATAAGTCATTAGAAAAAACTATTTTTAGACACGCTCCAACTACAACAATCAACTTAATATTTTATCACACAATCATAAATAGTAAATCTAAATTAACATTATTAAGGGAAGTTGATTCAAGCTAACTCAAAGGGGGGTTAGTGTAAGGGGAACCTTGGTGCCCCTCAGTGTCTTACACTGCGAACAAAGTGAGCAGCTAAATTTCCACACATCAAAAACCATTCTCTTCTTTAATCTTAAAATAACAATTCTTACAAATATGAAATTTTCTAACGTTTCCACTTTTATCCGGAGGAGAAAATAACAATGCTCCAAACTCACTTAACTCTTTTCCACAAATATCACATTTTGGAGAAATCATTTCTTCGGCTTTGTTGAAAATATAAATTTTTGGAGTTAGGTAAAATTTTGGCAATTCAAAATACGGAATAAGGGTGGGTTTCGAGGTGATAACCTCGATTTAGTGGGCGATTACTAACTCAAAAAATTCCAATAAAAAAGATTTTCAACAAAGCTCATTTCCTCCCAACATTCATCAATCTCTGACTTCCGCCTTTTTTATAAGGATGTTTTTTCTTATCGCGTTTTTTATCTTTGCGTTTATTTCTTCTTTCACTAGAAGTCGAATAATCATCTGACATTTTAATCAATTAAATTATCTCTAAAAGACTGAACAGAAAAAAAGAGAGCTACAAAAATCCAAAATCCAGTATGGAATATATTTTTCCCAATTTCTGCACTAGCGCTCATAATATTATACCTCGTGACTGCATCCAACTGAACTAATTTAACTACGGAATCAAATACCTCTAAAATATTCTTTAATATAAAACCAAGGCCGCCATAAATCATTAAGTTAGAAACAGGGCTTTTTAATCTCCAAGCATAAATACAGCCAATAAAAATAATAATACTTGCCAAAACAGTAATTATTCCAGAAATAAAATTCAACATAGAATAATCAGTTTCTACGCTAAATGTCTGGCTAAGCATATAATTAACAATCCCATATCCAGAATAAGCAAAATAACCAATAGAAATAATAAATAAAATAATTATCAAAACAGTCACAGGAGCACTTCTCACATCATCATGTTTTGCCATTTTATTTTTTATAAATTAATTATCTTTAAGCTACATTTGGAGTCCAAGTACAACCACTAATAGCAGTACATGCAACACTAGTTGTTTTGGAATTACAATTAATTATAGAAACACACTTATCTGGTTTAGTATCATCCCATACACATCCTTCTACACCTTCACAATAATTTTTTCCGTCATTATAATTTCGACAATCTAAATTTGGATTAGAGTTAGCACAACTTCCAGTACTAACAGGCGGAGTTACAACAAGATTCAAGATCACTGCACAATCTACATCATTAACTTTAATTTTTTGGGCGTCTTCTGCTGTAAATTCTTCATTATCTTCTAATGCTTGTATTCTCAATCCATCGCAAAAAGTAAAACGTGAATCCTCACAAATAAGAGGGTCATTTAACTTTCCTGTTTTAATTATTATCTCCTTAAATTCACAATCAATATTCCTCTTTCCAGAAGCAGTCCTTATATTTTTTTGAGTTTGACAATAAGTAGCGTCAAGTAATTCGTTATTTGCATCAACTATTAATTTACACCTTGATATCTCGTTCGCCATTTCATCAGGCAGCAACCCAAACAAACCATAAAACCAATCTGCTCCACTCCACCAACCAATAGCAGCAACAACCAAGACAAGAGCGCCTAATACAATTCCTACCAACATAGATACAGATGGTCCACCTTGTCCTTTCTTTGCCCTCTTTTTTATCATATTTGTTTCAAGTATTTTCAATTTATAAATCTTTTTATGTTTCATTTCTTAATTCTTTTATCAATAAAGATTATCGCAACTTTTTTAAAACTAAAATTATCTATAAAAAAACTTTTCTTGCTCCCCAATGTAACAACTGAATAAGCTTCATCAACACCTGTTTCGTCAGTAAACACAGTAATAACATTTCCGCCAGTATCTTTTCTAATCAACTCGGCGCTAACATCAAAATTCTTCAGCACTTCACTATAACAATTTCCTTTTTCAACAGCACTCGCCATTTCTTTGCAAGATTCCTTAACATCAGAAATTTCCTTAAACGAATGTAAACCAAACTCATTCAAATTCAATTCAGCATTAATTTCTTTACTATGAGAAACAACAACTTCATTCTCGGTTGTTGAAAAATCAGCATTAAAATTCTTCATCTTAACAAAAACATTATTAGCTTCAGCATTAATTTCCATATTTCCTAAATCAAAACCCCCAATCTTATATTTAGAAATTTCAATTCCAAAATTTTCAATCAACTTTCTTTCAAATTTTTCCTCTTCATTCCAAGGCTTATCAAAAATTAAATAATCATCTTTCTTAACGCTATTCACAATATATAATTCATTATCAATAAAATCCTGATATGTATTCATCGTTGCTCTTTCTAAAGAATCTTGTAAATAAAATTTTGCCTGATCTTCTTGAAAATAAACTTTATCTAAAATATCTGGATTTTGAATTGTTTCTGCATACGCTTTATTAGATGTATTAAAATAATACAATGCCACACCAACAAGCAGCAATGTCATAAACACAACCATAATTACAGCCATGTCGCCTCGCTTATTTTTTAAATTTATTAACATGATTCCTCCTTTTGATAAGCTTTCAAAATAATTTCTTTATCTTCAAAAAAAATAGAAGTTCCGCGAACATATTTCAACCTATTATAAACAAGAACTTTATTAACATCAATTCCAGTCAAATCATTAACAACAAGAATAGTATCTGAATTTAATAAATAAGAATCAACATTTCTATTTTCCTCGTCACTCAAAACTAAATTTTCCTTAGAGCCATAAGAGACATAAAAAATAAGACAGTTCCTTTTATTTGAATCCAACGTAGAACTAATAGAAATCAGTTCAGAAAAATAATTCTTAACTTCATCCTCAATCTTCTCTCTCTGATTATTTGCATTAGAACTCTCATCATTTTTTTTAAAATTTGCCCATTCAAAAATTAATACCTTAACACTTTTCTCACTTTCAACTTCTAAATTTAAAACATTTCTTGTTAATGATAAATCTCCAGAAACATCTCCTGGATTTAATTTCAAAGAATTCTTCTCGCCGCTAATATACTTCTTCGTCGCTAACCAACCAGTGGCAATTACATAAGTATACATCAAAAAAAAGATTATAATAAACGCAACAAACCACGTCATGGTAGTTCCAACTTCTGCTTTCTTTCCAAAATTTATTTTTCTAATTTCCATTTTATTGTCCAGTTGAAATTCGCGAACCTCTTTGATTGGACGCTGTACGAATTTCTAAAACTCCATTCTTGCTCTCGCCATTTATTTCAAATTTAATCGGCTCTCTTATTTTCAAACATTTAGCAAATTCTTTTCCTTTTGCGCCAGTATCTTCCAAAATTTGACAATTAGTTTGATGTAATGTGCTTCCCCCAACAATCGGCTCGCCAACAATACCATTTTCATCATAAAGCCTTGCTTCAAAATAAAAATCACTGGTGTCAAATATTACATTCGGATTCAAATTACATTTCTCAAAAATATTCAACACTTCTTCTTCATTTTTATTTCCCAACTCAAAATAATCATCAGCTAAATAACCATCTTCATTTAAACACAGGGTAATTTTTTCATAAAGCAAATTAATTTCGGTTTCTCTTACATCAACACTAGCAGAATAATAAACTAAGACTCCAACCACAATTCCTACACCCACCATCATAAGCACAAAAATTTCCCAAAGAGACATTATCTTTTCGTCGCCTTTTTTGTCTTCAAATAAATCCAATCTTTTCATACCAATTCCTCCTTAACTCTAATAATCAATCGTTTATTTTCTTCATCAATTTCATTTTCAATTTTATAATTATTAAAAAATCTAAATTCATATCCGCCTTCATTTGCCAATCTTATTTTTACATAACCCAGCTCAGAATTTATTTCAACAATTCTTTCAACAAGCGCATCATTCTCCTCAGCAATTTCCAACGCCTTTTCAAAATCAATTGAAAAAGTTGTTCCAGGCCTCGCTTTGTCCAGCATCAATCCAATTTCTTTTGCATAAGCCTGTTCATAAACCAAAGCTCCTGTCGCAGATTTGTAAACAAAATATAAAATCGCAGAAAAAAACAAAAGATAAACCAATGCCCTAATTATAACAGGATACATTGTATCTCCAATTTCCCCGCTTTTATCAACAATTAAACTTCGCCTCTTTTTCATGAAACTATTAACAAAAAGAATGTTATAAATTTAACTTATATCGAGGCTCTGTTGAAAAAATAATAATTTTTGGGATAGCAAATATTTTTGGCAACGCAAAGCACGAATTAAGGGTGGGTCTCGAGACGATAGTCTCGATTAAGTGGGCAATAACTATTCCAAAAATTAAATCAAAAAATATTCTCAACAGATTCCATTCAAGAACTACGGCGCACCTTCAAACTCATAACAATTCAAAACTTTTAAAGAATCACTTTCATATTGAACAGCCATAGGCATTCCATATGTAAATTCCTTATTTGGTGTTGATGCAGTATAAAATGTCATTCCAGCACCGCCTCCTGCTAAAACTGCAATCCCAACACCAGTAACACTTAAACTACTTCCTAAAGTTAATGGAACAGCAATAATTCCTCCTGCAACAGCAACCCCCCCTACTGTTGCCCCTAACCAATTTCCGATAGTTCCATCAGGAATTGCTTGCGCAATAATAGCATAACTTCCTTTATTCAAATCAATATCTGTTGCACTTATTTTTTCCAAATCAATACTTCCTCTTCCCCTCTCTTCAATTTTTTGCCCTGCCTCTTCAATATATAATTTCATATCATCAGCATCTCTTGTTCCGTAAATAAATTCTAAATAACTAATCTCGCTATTAGGAACAACTCTATCTTGCATATATTCATTAAGCATTTCTTGAGTCACAACAGGAATATTTCCCTTGGCCTTTGTTTCATCATCGACGCCAATTCTCGTACAAATAACACAATAATTAGTATCCCATAATGAATGCGGCATAAAATTCAACTTGCCCTTTCCTAACATATCATGACATCTGTACATTGCATCAGAAACAACATCTAAAATTTCTATTTGAACTTCTCTTTCTTTATCGCTTAATTTTATATTAGTAACTTTATTTTTTGGAGTTGAAATAACTCCTGTCGTCGCACAATTATCACCAGAACCTTGCAGACAAAGTTTTTGCGTTTTGCAATTCAAAGGAATATATTCTCTGCCTGGCTCCCAGGGACCTAAATTAAAAGAACTCCTATGAGTAACAGACAAAGCACAAACTTCTCTTTCAGGATCAACTATTTTTATCGACCTCATTAATAATACTGTCAAAAATATAAATCCTATCGCAGCTATAATTAATCCAATAATCATCTTTGAAGTCATTCCTCTTTTTTTCATCTTTATATCAAAACAATCATCTTTTTATTTTTTACTAAAAACCAGTAATTCTCTTTGCTAAATAATATCCAACTCCAACAAGCAACAAAACCAAAAATATCCACCATAATAAATTCTTAAAAGTAAACTCGCCGATTAATGCTTTTTTGTTCATTTTCTATTAATCGAAATAACATTCGCCTCTGTTTTTTTAATTTCAATATCAGCTAAATCAATACCAATTCCTTTAACAACGTCGCTGGTTTCATCAACAGTGTAATCTTTTAATTCCCTGCAAACCCCTTTGGTGCAAAAAAGTTCATATTTATAAATTTCAGGAGTTGTTCCGCCCCCAATTTCCCTGTCTTCAAATGGACAAACACACAAACAATTATTTTTACAAAAATTAGGAACCCAAACATTTTTTACACCATACGCCCCAGAATTTTTCAAATCCTCATCAACATAAATCAATTCCCAAATTTCTTTATCTGTCCCGCTTGGCGCAATCAAAACAATTTTCGCAGTCTCGCCTTTATCTAACGCCTTAACAACACTCACAACTTCATTCAAAGTCTTTTCAAATTTTTCTTTAACATTATCGCCTGGAAAAAACAACATCACAGCAAGATAAACTAACAAAAAAATTCCCATAATCGCGAGAAGAATTTTCAAAACAGGCCAGACAAGAAATCCTTTTTTATCCATTTTATGCAGTTTCTTTCATTCTTTTTATTTCATCATATAAATTATTGTGTATATTAGAAACTTTTTCAACATAATCTGCCTTCGTATCTGGGCAGTCCAATCCGTTATAATATCTTAAAACAGCCAGCCACCCAGAATATGTTAAATATAATTCTTGATTAGCAGCATCTTTACAATTATCCTTTACACTATTCTCATAAACCTTTTCTTTTCCTGAATCTCCAACAGTTTTATATTTCTCTTGCAAAATAACCATCGCACATGCGATATTTTTTTCAGTTTTTCCTTCGCCACTTCCTTTTATATCATCAATGCTGCCAATAGAAACTCCTAAAACATTCTTATCTTTACATAAAACATTAAATGTATTAGAATTCACTTGCATCACCCCGACATCTTCACTTCCATCTGCATTATTATTAACAGCTGCTTGATTACAGCCGCCTTCTTGAATCATCAACGCCAAAACCATCAAAGAAGGTGCATTAATTTTTTTAGAATATTTTTCAATTAACTGCGCGTAAATAATTGGATTACTAACATCGTAATCACACCCTCTTTTTGTAGTGCCGTCGCTAATCCCTTTATTATCCTTGACAAATTTCATAACACCTGAAATATCGTCAGAAGAAATATCTTCATAACCAATCGTCGCTGGTCCAGGTAAATTAGCTAAATTCGCTGTAGCTTGAAACTGACAATGAACATGCTGATTTCCACAAGGAGTAGAATCACTATCTCCATGAATCTCACAGCAAGGCTCATTCCCATTACAATCAAATTTACATTTACTATCAGGACTTGGAACTGTTATTGAAGGATATAATTCTTTTATTTTAGTTTTAATAAGATTCATTTTATCAACATCCCCACCACAACCAATATCAACTGCTTGTCCTTTATAATGCCGGCTATTTTTTGAATGTGTTCCTTCGCATACAGAACTAACCCCGCAGCCCTGTTCACAAATATAATTACTCAACTCTTTATTTTCTAAAAATGTTAAAACATCAAAACCCAAATTGCATTCGCCTTTTCCATCTCCTCTGACTTCGCAGCTAACATGTGCTTGTTCTTGATAACACCCTTCAGGGCAGCCATTCTCATCTAAAACTCCACAATAAAAATTTTCTTTTCCTGAAACTTGTCCAGGAACAACAACAGAACCATCTAATTTTAATAAAAAATCTCCCGTCTTCAAATCCCTAATCTCATCTATATAAATATTCACCTGGCTCGCATCATCAACAGTCTCCAAAATTCCAACCTCATTATCAGCATCGAATCTATCAACTCCAAACAAACCAATATCTTTTCTTTTTATTTTATTGCCTTCTTTAAGATAATACTGAGTTTTATACTGGCTATTAGAAAGCATTTCATGATAATAATCATCTTCTGTATACGCTGTAATTCCACATTTCTTTTCATTCGAATAACTTACAACCCCCTCTGGAATAGAAGGCTGCAAATTTTCTTCAGGAACAATATCTTCTGACAAATCATCAATCAAAACAGGCCGTTTCACATCATCGCCTCCAAAAACAGGAAGAAGTCTTATTTTCTCAAAAAGACCTAACTTAACTATTAAAATTGCTGCTCCAATAATAACCAACACAGTTAAAATCATGGCAACTAAATACCAAATATTTTCCTGTCCCTTTTTCTTTTTTTTCATTCCATTACTTCCTAAAATTTATTAATTTATCAAAAAAATCAAGAAGGTTATCACCATAAGCATACAAAAGCCCAAACGCAATTGCCATAGTAACAAGCACCATAACTGCTATAAAATGTTCTTCTAAAAAATCAAACATATTTCCTTTTTTATCTTTAAAAAATTTCCTAATACCTCTTTTCAATTCCATAAACACTAAAGAAATTTATAATTAATAAATGTAACTAAAAATCCTCTCTCAAAACCACAGACAAAAATTGCGCGATTACACTTAATGTTAACGTGCCGAGAGATAAAAAAGTTTCAAATAAATTAAAGCACGGTGACTCAACATACTTGACAAACAAATAGATAAACAATAAAAAAGTCAAGAAATTTCCCGCCCAAGACAAATAATCATATTTCATTTTCTTTAACTAACTTTTGAAATTATAGCTATAATCAACAAAACAGCCATAATCCCAATTGCAATCATCGTAAGCCAAAACAATAAATTTTTTACTTCAATTGATAATCCCCTTTTTTTCTTAGCCATCTTCATATAGGATATATTTTATTCTTTAAATTTCTTTTGTTTAACTAAATTACTTTCCAAACACAAAAATGGTGCATACAAAACCATTATTAATCAATTACTTTTCCAATTTGTGGAATGTCTGAATAATGTAAAATCTCGTTGTATTCTTTGCCCTCAAAATTTATATTATCTGATTCAATAGAGAGGTCTTTTTTCGATTTAAGTTTTTCTTTAAGATATTTTTCATTTGCAACAACTAATATAAACTTACCTTCTTCGTTAAGCATTGTGTAAATCTTTTCTGCAACATTTTTTAAATCATGATATTCAAAATGCGGGAAAACATAAATTGCAGTGATAAAATCAAATTTCTCTTTTAGCTTTAAATTCTGAAAAGTATTTTTATATAATTTCAATTCAACATTACTCTTTTTTGAGAGGAGTTTTTTAACAAAATAATTATAATTCTTCTCAGAAGGTTCACATCCTGCTAATGTTACTTTTTTATATTTTCCGTACAACTTTGAGTTGAGCATTCTCCAAAAGAAGCCAATGCCAAAACCAATATCAAACAGACTAACACCACTTCCATCTTTTTTGAGAATAATATCCTTAATAATTACATTGTAAATAAAAGAGTTAATCTTAGTTTTCTCTTGATTTTCCCAATTTATTTTGTTGTATTGTTCATAAAAGAATCTTTTGTTCTTCATAACTCGTCCATGAATATTTAATTAATAAATGTAACTGAACTAACGAATCTTCTTTTGAGTAATAAGATAATAAATTAATAACAAAACAGCCAGGCACATCCAAGATAAAACAATAACATAATACAACCAGTCAACAAAAGGTTTTTTTGAAACACACTCTGGACAATTTTCACCGCCGCAATCAATTCCAATTTCATCAAAGTTTTTTAAGCTATCAAAACAATAACTGCAATATCCTCCAAAATTTCCAGTCAAAAACGAAACATCAAACTTAGAAAAATTTGTAAAATTAACAATGTCTCCTTCCTTAACTCTGCTAACTAAAACAAGATTATCTTTCTCATAAATCTCAACATAATCTTCACCACACCACTCAACTTTTTTAGTAACAACCGATATTGCCAAATCACATTCTCTCTTTTCAATTTTATCTAAAGCACATCCATTATCATCTAAACAAATTCTATCCTCAAAACCTCTAGCAATAGAATTTGAAATTAAATCACTTAAATCAAAATTCGAAGAACAAACACCCCACTCACCACACCTCCAATCAGACACACATTTTGGTTCACAGGAACCATCTTCGCAAGAAT
>Ga0209541_10010492_pt1 | contig 14746 bp, 12 predicted proteins | sample RifCSPlowO2_01_FD_184027 | JGI IMG/M metagenome (GOLD analysis project Ga0209541, IMG submission 184027) | Groundwater microbial communities from Rifle, Colorado - Rifle CSP2_plank lowO2_0.1 (SPAdes) (version 2) | ecosystem: Environmental > Aquatic > Deep subsurface > Groundwater | place... | reverse complement strand
TTGACGCTTACCTATACGGCGACAATACGATAATTATAACCACCAGAGACAATCGTATTTGGGAGATCAAATAATCAAAAACCGGGTATTGCCCGGTTTTTGATTATTTGAGTTCGCTCGAACCGCCTGTATTGATGAATTATTTCCCCCACCATTTCCTCCATTTTTATTACTGTCCTTCCCAGGACGGCCACGAGCCACGACTGGGTCAGCTTCAAAAGCCACTTTACCGTCTAGATACTTGGGGATTCGAGTCTGAATAATTAACCTCCTCTTTGGAAAATCCACATGTATCTTTTTGATAAACTTTAGCAACTGAAGGGCAAATTCTTTCTGTTTGTCATATGGCGCAATGAAAAATCCAGTATGCTTCCTTTCGCTATTTCTTTTCTTAATATCCTCCATATCTTCAGCCCACGGCTCTATACGCTTCTTCTCTAAACTGGCCTTAACTTCCTTAGCCCAAATTGCGAGACTATCGATACGCTTCTTCTGTTCTTCCTCTCCGACAAGAGATTGCCGTATAAACCGTATCCTCTCTTCAATAGTCTTAATTCGTGGATTAGAGTTATGCTTGGTCATTCTTGCCTTGAAGGTCTCCTTGTCAATCTGGCCATTCTCATAAAGGTCTAAGATTCTGTCGGGTTTTTCACGAATTTTCCCTAGCTCTTTTGTTAATTGCTGAAGTTCAGCTTCTCTTTTCTTATCAGCATCGGTAGTATCTCCGCCCTCCAGAAATTCCAGAACCCTATCGATATTTGGTTTCGAATAATCTCCACTGCGGGCCGTAGCAAACAAAAAGAATTTCCCTGCATGGTTGTAGATGCCCCTAACGAGATTACGTTCAGAAATTCTACCGCAACCATCTGGACAACGTTTTTTGTATTTGAATGCTACTGGCGGTTTCCTGAAGCCATAGTGATAAGATTCGTTGGGCGTGTTCGCACTGCTGGTTAATGTATGCAATTCATGGCCACATTTAGCACACCAAACGTATGGCCTGAATGGGTATTCTCTTTTATGGTTACCCCTAGAACGCTTTATTTTTTCATTTTTAATTTCCTGGACTTCTGCAAAACGTACATCTGATATAATTGGCAGACATGTATATATATGCACCACTTCGCCTGTCATCTTCCAGACCACGGGTAGTTTTCCTATATAAATCTCATTACTGAGCTTGTCTTGAACTGAATCTTTAATCCATTTATGTTCAGGGTTTTTAGCTGTTACTGATGGAATTCCTTCTTTGTTTAGAAGGTCTACTATCTGTCTAATAGTTAATTTCTCATCGACATACAAGTCAAATATTCTTTGGATAATTGGTGCCCTGGATGGATTTATTATTAATGCTCCCTTTTTATTGGGGTCTAACAAATAGCCATCGGGCACATGACCGTTAGCAGGCCAAATGTTGGCTTTGATATCTCTTAGCTTAGATGCTCGTGTTCTGGATTTTATCCTAGTATGTTCCATCCTCGCACCCATGAGAAGCATTGTTCTTGAGTTCTTAATGGCATCGGCTATGTCGGGACTATATGCATCTGGCGTGTTTGCATATGGTTGGTCTATAAAGTAAACTTTGCAACCCGTTTCTTCAATTCTTCTTAAATAATTCAAACCAAATTCCTCATCACGAGCTATTCTATCTATTGCGGTAACTAATAGAATATGAAATTTGCCCAAACGGGCATCTTCAATAACGTCAGGTGCATACTTGCGGTCAGAGGCAAGCGTATCGCCACCAATATTGTGGTCTAGGTATTCTTTGAATACGATATAGTCCAACTTCTTCACACGTTCCATCAAGCTGTATCTCTGTGAATCTTCGTCAGACTGGGAAGTACTGCCTCTTAAATAAAGTGAAACTACAGGTGTTTTAGTATCATTGTTATCCATCTCCTGTATTATATATCCGTCAATTTATCAATGCAATAGTGGATAATTGAGTAGAACTATTCCCTACCAGCAAAATACATTAAAGCACATACATATAACTATTTTGCTATCTAAATCTTATTTAAATTTATCTTAAGTCTTGAATATTTGAATTTTGAGAAATCTAAAACCATATAGACGGCAGAATTCCATCCCTTGCTTTCGCACGTGGGAAGTCTCCCCTCTATTGGCATAACTTGGTAGGATTTGCACCTATCCTGGGCTTTACCACTTAACTTAGGTTTGCCCTATTAAAAAGAATAATGAGAAGCCCTCCAGAAAGCTTGGGGAATCTATGAGTATTTTCGCCTGGTGAAAATACTACCAGATTCCCAGAGCCTTACGGGAAAGAAGGTTGCACTCATTGTTAAGATTTATTTCAGCCCTTCAAAGATATTTCAATCTTCTGAGGCAATAGAAGCTTCAGTTTATCTCCAGCACCTCTTCTACGTTTATATGTCAGAGGCTGGCCTGACCTGGCTCACAATTACATTGCCCAGCTTCTCCGCTGGCTTCTACCCCCTATCAGGGGCATTTCAGGATTTACTTACTCAATCTTTAACGGCCCTCATTAGGTACCTAGACTGATTAAGTCGCATCATTTTCAAGAGCCAGCTTCGCTGCGAACTCGCAACTAGAACCAACTCATTGTGGATTGGTTACCACCACGGACTGGGCTAACTCACCGTACCACCGTGTCAACAGTTTTACATGTTGGAATCTTTCCCCACATTCTTATCCCGTGTGGTTAACTTCTGCCAAAAATCCCGCAGGAAGTGTAATTTACACTTTTGAAACTATTATTCTCATAATAATCTCTGAACTGTAAACTTATCGCCATCTCGGAACCACCAGCTTATACTAATTCTTTTTGATAGCCAGTAGCTCCGAGATTGTGATAAATAAAAACACTACTTATATTCAAAGTATCCGCTATGGGTGAGCCGTGGAATCATTGTAGACCCACAACGGTTACTTTACTCGTAAGTAGTGCTTTCCACGGCTACTTACCTACGACAGGGCAAATGTTCTGATATATCAGACATCTCCCCAATAACAAAACGAGCACCCGAAGTCCGAAGACTCCAAGTGCACGTTATGTTTATTTTCTTATTTCGAGAACTGAGAGTAAACTCTTACTCTTTATACTTCCATTTTATCAAAACGACATATACTTGTCAATAGCAGAACTGTTTATAACTAAGTTGTCAACTACGTGTAGTGTATAAAGTCTAACTAATTCTTATACACCGAGATTAGTTTTGTTGAGATTTTACGAGACTGGCAGTTATCGGTTTGCCTATTTCGGCTGATTCTTGCCCGTTAACAAACCAACCCTCACGTAATACCGTTCCAGCGTTCTTCTTCACCCCAAGAACGATATAGAGGCCCAGGGAGTACTTATAGCCTTCGTCTTGGTTTGTGAGATATGCTAATTTCTCCATGTCATCACCTGCTGGATAATTACTTGTCTCGGCTTCCATTGCAAACATATTAAAATCATCGGTACCCCTAACATGAATCACCAAATCTACCTCAATCCTGCGGTCATGAAAATCACGCTTTGGGTCATCTCCATGTTTATCATACGAAGTATTAACCTTAAGATTTTTACTGATAATTTCTGGAGTGATACTTCTAATATTCCCCGCCCAGCACTCCACGAACGCTCTTTCAGACCGCCCTCTAATTAAGATGTCCCCGTCCTTATCAAAAGTTTTGTGCAGAGAATTAGCCAGAATATCAACTAGGCCTGGAATACCACCAATTTCTTCTAAAATTTGTTCTTTTGTTAGTGACATACATTTTGATGTCCCCGCTTCGGTTCGACATCTTTCGTTTTATTCCCCAGTACACTCCCCCATAAATTGAGCTGCGTTATCCACTACTCTTAGTGGATGTATCCAACAATCCCTGTTCAAGAAATCTTCAGATTACCGCATCCGCATTCAATTGAATCCTTATCCTTGTAATACTCTACAAATTGATGGCACTTATCACACCACAGCTCCTTTTCGAGCTTAAACCATTCTTCAGCTGCTCTTTTAATTTCCTGAGGAGAAACTGACGTTGGACTATTTGTCCTAGCATGAGATACAAAGTTACGCAGTATCGGTTCATATTTTTTAGCCTCGGAGACTTGTTGGGTTACGGCATGATTTTTTGCCTTATCTTTAAGTCTTTTGTGCAGTGCAACAAACAGCTCCTCCATGCTGGGAGGGTCATTCTTGGTATACCGATACCGAATTTCGGCGCATAGGTTTTCGCAAAACTCATTCAGCAACCCCTCGACATGTCGCTCCAAAAGCCAGCCAGCAGTTTCTATTTTTGTAGAATCATCAAGATTTTCTTCAATCTCTTGTTGCGTGGTTGTTGCGACATCAATCGTTGCTCCAGTTTCGTATTTCCAATTCTTTATTTTCTTCGCTATCCAACCTGGAAACCGTCTCATTATTTTCTGAAACCAATAAAGGTCGTGTGTGAAAAGTACCACCTGATAATCAATAAATTCCTTATCAATCAAATCAAGCAGAGTATCCCTCTTGTCTATATCTAGGCTGTTCATTATATCATCCAATACAATGAATTTGCAGTCCTGATTAAATTGTTTGATACACGTAAAATAGACCGCCAGCCCCAAGCTATTTAATAATGATTCGCTCAGCACTTTATAGGCTGGTTTTACGGAAACATCATAGTAGTGAAGTTGAATCTCTGCTGACCGCCCAGCTGCCTTGCCCTTCTCTTCATTCAAGACAATCTCAATATTTTTTATATCTTTATCATCACGCAAGATACTAAAATATTTACCTATTCTCTCCGAAATTTCATTAAAGCGAGATTTTATATCGTCCTGGATAAGACCGATTAATTTGTTGCTCACAACGATAAATGAATCGACTTGAGCAGTTGTAAAGGAAAGCTCTGCCCGTGCCTCTTCAATATCAAGCCACTTAATTCTTACCTGGGTGAGTTTTTCAATATCCTCAGCAAGTTTTAAGTCCTCTTTTGATGGCTGAATCTTCGTTTTCTCAGTTGAGATTTGTTTTAAAATTTCCTCTTTTTCCATCACCACCCCATCAACTAATTCCTTGGCTATAGGTGTTGCGATATTACCAAAGGGGTTGGCGAGCCAACCGACCTCCAGTCCCGAAAGAGCAGTCTGGTATTCCTTGGTTTTCTCAAAACTGATGCCTGGAATAATCTTTTGAACCTCATCATACTTGGCTATAATCCCGCCAACATTATTCGATTCCAAACGCAGAGAAGATTTAAGAATCGCTATCGATTTCTCAATCGCCTCCTTATCCTGTTTTACTTTTGTAAGCAAGCTCAACTCTTTCTGGATATGCTCCACAAGTTCTCCTCTTTCCCATTGAGTACCGCATACTGGACATAGCACGGAAGTTTCTGTTCGTTTCGTCAGCGCAGAAAGAGCCTGGTCATATAAGCTAATAACATCAATTTGTCCAACTTTTTCCTTCTCTTTCTTAAAGGTTTCGACCTGGCTCTGTCCCTGAGTTAACGAATCTGGCAACTGGCTATTTACCCCAAAAAGGTTGATATCAGTCTCTGCTCTGGTAAGTTTATCGACCGTAATACCAACGGATGAGGTAGCACGTAGCTTTGCAAACTCTGGTATGTAATTAAGAAGAGACCCGATATCTTTGCATGTCTCGATTTTGTATGTTTTCAGAATTTCATTCCCGATACTCAGAACATCGGTCTCTCCCACTATTGAACTGCCCATCAACTGGGACAACTGCCGTTCTAAAAGTTTTAGATTGCTATCAAGGTCTTCTTTTTTTCTTTTTAGCTCTGGAAGAATCTTAAGGGCAAGTTTTTCTTGAAATGCCAACTCACTTTCAAAGCCCATCCAATTGGCTAACTTCTGGTATTTCTCAACACCAGTATGGTTATAAATAAAATCTATAACTTCCAAATATCGAAGATATGGACGTATGACAAATGATTTGTAGATTTTAACAAAATCTACCTCCGAGGATAATACGGGCTTGGTTATCGTCTTTTGGTTATAGGTCTTCCGTAGGGTTGCCAACTTTTTATCCGTGTCATAAAAATCAAGCTCAACAAAGCTCTCGTCCTTCTTGGGGTCTATCGCTTGATGAGGGTATGCTTTTTCTTCTGCGTCCTGTCGTTTTAACCACTCAACCTTATTATCTTCGGACAAAAACCACTCTAATCCATCAACAAAAGAGGTTTTTCCAGAACTATTTAACCCAAACAAAACAAGGGAGCGAGGTATACTGTCTCCCTTTACGGTCAGAACCAGGTCTTGCTGCTTCAGGATACCCCTGAAACCACTAAGGGTTATTTTCTTTACTTTTATCATATCTCTTTTTAATGACAGCCAGGATTTTTATAGCGGTATCTCTACCCTCTTCGTTCGTATCATTTGCCATAGTTAAGAGGTCGATAAAATCTGGGTCAAGTTCCTTTTGCCCTTTCATATCCTTCAAGTGTTTTTTGATAATTTCACTGCTCATATATATATGGATTATCGCTCTACATGGCCATATTAAAGCAAAAACTGGCACTAATTGCCAGTCTTTTAAGGCCTGACGGTCAGCTGATTACCACTCGAATGTATCAACTACGTTTTCGAGGGCCTTTTTAATGCGGTCAATAATGTTCTGCCGTTCCAGTATCTTCGGAGCCTCAGGCAACAGGTCAACGATATCCTGTCCCTTCGGTAGCTTCTGAGTATAGAGATATTCGCCTATTAAATCCTCAATCTTCTCAAGGGGAATATTCTCAGTCGATGCAATCTCTTTCAAGACAGTGGAGCGTTCACTATTCCAAAATTCAGTGAATGATTTTTCAACATCATCAGCTTTGTGAATCTTGGGAAGATTATTCTCAATGAATTTCCTAATAAGGTCTTTCTTCTTGCGAAGTTTTACGTCACGGTCAAAGATGCGCAAGATATCTTCGGTTTTCTTCTGCCTGACAGCTTCGGAACTGATGTTCTTAAGCCCAGCGATAAGCTGAATAATATAATCAAAATTGATAATATCACGCACCGTTAACTCTATCTCAAAATCAATCTGGTCAAGAATTGATTCGGCCTCGCTTTTATTATCCTTGCGCTCCTCGTGTATATCTAAGTACTTACTCTGATAGTCATAGAATTCTTGTTCGGATATACCCAGTTCATCAAAAGAAAACTCTGCGAAAGTTTCTAAAGATGACTTGATACGGAGCAGGTCACGGAATGTTTTAATAAACACGGCTTTTTCTTCTTCGCCCTTTAGGTCATCCACGGAATCAACTGTCGGCACTTTATTGCGCAGTTCAATAAGCTTATTCGTGAATTCTTTCTTTTGCTCTTCGTAGGGTTTCTTAAAAACAACTTCTTTGGCATTTTCATCTCCAAACAAAGCGAGGGCTTTGTCGGTAGCTAATTTAAGGTTTCTAAAAGAGATTATATTGCCATGGGGCTTATCTGAGTTCAAAAGCCGATTCGTCCTTGAGTAAGCCTGTATAAGGCCGTGATAGCGTAGATTCTTGTCTACATAAAGAGTATTAAGCCTGGGGCTATCAAATCCAGTCAAAAACATATTCACCACCAGGGTAAGGTCAACTTCTTTGTTCTTGATTCTCTTCTGCAGGTCTCGGTAGTAATCATAGAATCTTTCAGTAGAAAAGTTTGTTGAGTAAAGTTTATTATAATCCTTAATGCAATCCTCCAGGAAATCCCTGGAGTGCTTATTGCCAGGCGTACCTTCGCCTGCGAAAACATCTACATCCAACATATCTGAGCTATCATCTTCATTCGCATGATAGGTAAAAATAGTCGCTATTTTAAAGTTGTCTGACTTTTTCTTTTGAAATAATGCGTAATATTTCTTAAGAACTTCGATGCTAGGTGTGGCAAAAAGCGCATTAAACTTTCCATCTTTTGTCTTGCGTTTCCAGTCGGCCAACACATAGTCCGTTATCTTGTTAAGGCGGTCATCGCTTTCCAGTACCTCCTTGGTATCAATTCCTTCTACAAGAGTCTCGGCAAATATATCAGCATCCAGGGTGTCTGGGTCTTTCTGGGTATATTTACCTACATATTCAACTGCAAACCCAAGAACATTATCGTCTTCGATGGCGTGAGTAATAATATATTTATGCAGGCACTGGCCAAATACATCGGCTGTAGTGACTCCGCCGACATTGTTATCGGCGAATATCGGGGTACCAGTAAATCCAAAGAGTTGAGCCCTTTTAAAGAATCCCTTAATTCTAGCGTGGGTCTGACCGAATTGACTGCGATGGCATTCGTCAAAAATAATTACAATCTTCTCGTCCTCTAAATATTTAAATCTCTCCAGATAGGCTTCACGTCCTATCGCTATATCCAGCTTCTGAATAGTCGTTACGATTAGCTTCCTATTCTTGTCTTCCAGTTGTTTGACTAGGTGACTGGTATTATCTGTACCATCTACCGAGCCATCAGAGAACGAGTTAAATTCTTTCGTGGTCTGTATGTCTAAATCTTTTCTATCTACTACGAAGAGCACCTTTTTGACATCTGGCATCCTTGAAAGAACCTGGCTAGTCTTGTAGGAGGTTAGGGTCTTGCCTGACCCCGTTGTATGCCATATATATCCATTCTTATCTGATTCACTTACATGTCTCTCAATGGCCTTAACTGCATAGTATTGATATGGGCGAAGCACCATTGGGATTTGCAACGATTCGGCAAGTACTATATATTCCGCAATCATTTTTGATACCGTACACTTTTCCAGAAAGGCCTCAGCAAATTTATCAAGCTGAGTAGTCTTCCTGTTATTCTCCTCCGTCCAATAGAATGTCTGTTCGTATGACTGCTTTGGATTATTTGAGAAGTATTTAGTATTAACTCCGTTTGAGATTACAAACATCTGCACATATTCAAAAAGTGTTCCCGTAAAAGAATGCTTATGATATCTCTGAATCTGATTAAAGGCCTCCTTCATCTCTATCCCTCTGCGCTTAAGCTCAATCTGTACTAAAGGAAATCCATTAATCAAAAGCGTGACATCATAGCGATTCTCATAATGTCCAGCCTGTGTGACTTGATGCGTTACCTGGTATTCATTCTTGCACCACTGGTCGAGATTAAAGAACCTTATATAAAAGGTAGTCTCGTCATCTCTGGTCAAAGCATACCTATCACGCAGGGTTTTAGCCTTTTGAAAACGGTCACCTTTATTTAGGTGATTTAATATTTTTGAAAACTCGGAATCAGAAAATGCGGTCTTGTTGAACTCCTCTAGCTGAGAACGAAGATTCTGAATCAGGGCATCAGCATCTGCCAAAACAACAGGAGCAAACCCCAACCTTTCGAGTTGTTCTATCAATGCATCTTCAAGTTGTCGTTCTGTTTGTGGAGACACGAAATTCTATTTAAACAAATTTTGCATTAGTCCCTTTTCCCAATTCTTGGTTTTGGCAACTTGCTCTTGTTTTATTTTAATTAGTTCGTCAAGGGAATTATTCATTGAACTAAAGAAATTATATATTTTTAGTTGTTCGGGTTTGGTTGGAATATATAGTACAACGTCTTTTAAATATTTCTTTGGAAGTCCCAGCACCTTTGTTCCTTGTGCGATTATCCTTATTTGTGATTTATACAAGAAACTCCGAACATATACACTCATGAACCCTCGCTCTAATTTGTTAGTTTTAGGACGAGCTATAATAGTGTGCAATCCAGCCAAAATTCGCTGACCATCGAGCGCAATTATTTCTATAGCTTTCCCTATGTCATTATAATCTTCAGAGGCATCGGCAATCACCAAATCTCCTTCTACTAAAAACGATTCGGGGCTAATTCTACTCAAGTCGATATCCTCATTTATATACGGCACCAGCTCATCTTTGGCGTTAAAACTTGTCTTTAGCTTTGTATGAATATCACCATAATGGATATTCTTTACTGAACCTTTATCATAATTGAGTTTATCTTTTGAATACGAATTTGTAGAAATAAAATCATAAACATCTGATAATTTAATCTTCGCCCAATCTGGGTAGGGGTGTCCCTTTTCATCCTTAAATCGAACGTCTCTTGAAAAAACTTTCTTAATGCCATCTTTCTCGAATGGATATCTAATACCAAGTTCCTTGCAAAAACTTGCAAGTTTTTGCGTCAGCTCTCTTTCTTTCTTCTGAAGTGACGCAAGTTCTATCGCCTCTCTTTCTATATTTATAATCTCTTCTTCGTCAAATATATCAATATACCTTGGAATATTTAGATTAAAACCATTTCTTTTAATTTCTTCTAGGCTTGCTCGATGTGAGTATTTTTCCGTCTCACTACGTTCTTTATACGTGTTAAAAATCTTCCGAATATTGTCGTCAGATAGCATGTTTTGATTTTGACCTTTCTCAAACTCTTTAGATGCGTCAATTATAATAATGTCATCATTATCCTTGCGACATTTCTTAAATATAAGAATCACGGTTGAATAGGTTGTTCCATAAAATAAATTTGGAGGAAGTCCTATTATCGCATCGAGATAATTTTGTTTTTCAATGATGTATCTCCTAATCTGCTCTTCGGCATCGGGTCGATATAACACTCCATGAGGCAAAACGATACCCATAGTTCCATTATCAGAAAGGTGGTGTAGCATATGGGTCACGAAAGCATAATCTGCTGCGCTTTTTGGAGCGAGTCTACCGTACTGAGAGAATCGGTCATCGTGTGCTAATTGTGGGTCACTATCTCCTTTCCATTCGGCTGAAAAGGGAGGATTAGCAATTATCGCCTCTGCCTTGAGGTCTGGGAACATATCTTCTCTTAAGGTATCACCCTGAAAGATTTTGAATTTATCAAAATGAATTCCATGCAGAATCATATTCATTCGGGCCAGGTTGTAGGTGGTGGGGTTTAATTCCTGTCCAAAATAACTAGCCACTTCGGTATAGTCTCCGACGCGTAAAAGTAGCGAGCCCGAACCACATGTCGGGTCATAGACTGATTTAATACGCTTCTTATCTTGAGATACTATCTGGGCAAGTAGTCGTGACACCTGGGCGGGAGTATAAAACTCGCCACCCTTCTTACCTGCACCAGCAGCGAATTCACCGATTAAATATTCGTAAGCATCTCCAAGCAAGTCGCTCTTTGAGTCTTCTAATTTAAAATCTATACCGCTTAGGTGCGAAAGGACATCAACAATTACTTCATTCTTTTGATTTTCACGGGAGCCAAGCTTGGTAGAGGTTAAATCCACGTCATCGAATAAGCCCTTAAAATCATCCTCGCTGGCAGTTCCCATCGAGGTTTTCTCGATTGTGTTAAGGACATTCTTCAGGTCTTCAATAATAAAGTTAGCCTGATTCTTGATATTGCCCTTTCCTTTCTCCACGAGGTAAGAGAATAGCTCTGTAGGTTTTAGAAAGAAGCCGAGGTGACCTATGCAAGCCTTTTTAATTGCCTCTAGGGTCGCCTTGCCTTCCTTGGTATTTTCTTTTATCTCAGCAAATTTGAACTTCTCACGGGTAAGAAGTTTTTCATTAGCATAGATTTCCAGTCTTTCTGAAAGATATTTATAGAAAATAAAACCGAGTATATAGTTCTTATACTCATCAGCATTCATCTTGCCACGAAGTACGTTGGCAACGCCCCATAGCTGCTTTTCTAATAGTTGTTTTTGTTCGGTGGTCACGAGTTATCTCCTAAAAATAACAAAATTTAGCCTAAATAGCTAGTCTTAAATCTATTAGAAAACTATTATAAACCAGTAGCGTATCTTGAAAAACAACCTAATTTATGTTATAATTAAGATATAAAGTTAGTGCGCTCTCATCACATTGGAAGACAACAAAAGATACCCAGAAAAAGGCATCATGCCTTCTCATCGTCCTTTTGACCCAGCGAAAAGGAAGAATAGGATAACCCTAAGGGAAAGGAAGTTTTTATACCTCCTCTCTCAAACTGGCAGTCTCCAGGAGTCCTTTCGTTCGGTTTACAAGGTAAAGCACCACGATGACAAGAGAATCGAATCTGCTCATGTCGGAGCAATGGCTAATCAAGTTTTAAGCAGGCTTAGAAAGAAATCGCCAGAATTAGTGGCTGCTTTTACATTTGAGGACATAACTCCTGAATTCGTTAAGAAAGGCATCCTAGACCTCTATTACAGGGCTAAGGAGAGTAATAACATGCACATCGAGAAAGGAACCCTGGAATTAATGGGCAAGATTAATGCCATGTTTACCGAGAAGCACGTAACGGACATTAAAATCACTGACGTTATCAAGAATGTCTACAAAGAAACTGATGAGGACTTTCCAGAACACAAAGACGATAGGGTTGGTAGGCCAGAAATAGATAATAACCCTACTCTCCCTTAAGTTTACAGAATATCTTCTCTCCAATCTTTGTGCAGGATTCAGCTATTTTACTCCAGCCTGGCTCTACATCTTCCAGCTTAGAATTACTAAACCGCTGAAGAGCTTGGTCGCAGCCTGTCCTTCTATAGAACTCTATCCTTGATTCTGCCAAGTAATCCAGAGAACCGCTGGGATTATATTCGTAGTAATAGCTAACAAAATCGTCAAGGGCATCATTCTTTTCTTTTACCGTTTGATAATCGTCTGGGCATTTTAAGTCTGAGAACTCTGCCCGCTGTCTTTCGGGGGAATTATTTGTGATATACAAATAGCCAGCTAAAGCCAGGATAACAAGGCCAGCAATATAAATGTATTTTCTGAAAGGCTTCTTTCCAGCTTTAATATATTTCTGATAGGCGTTCCATGTCTCATCTACGATTTGCTCTTTTGTTTTTCCTTCAGTTTTGATTAATGCGAATAGTTTCTTCATGGTCTAATATCCTTTCTCTCTAAGGCAACGAGCGAAGTAACCCTCATAGCCTTCCCGATTATAAGTAGTGTCACTTGTTTTAGCTTTATCTAAAGCCCACTGGTTACAGTCTTTTTTAATCTGGCTAGGCCTCCATTCGTACCAGTAGAAAAGCCCTACGATTATTAAGATTGTTAGGATGAGTATTCTTTTATTCATATTTCTTATTATATTCATCAAGCCATTCTTTGGGGATTGGCCGATAAACTGCCTTTACTAAAGTTATAAGTTTTGTAAAAGATGCTAAGGCATCCTGGGCTGATAAGTCTTGGCCAGTTTTCTTTTTATGAATTGCTCTAAATTCTTCCAGGTACTTCTTGGATATCATTTATTGAATTTCATGGTTCGCAAATTGCTTTTAACTCCTGGTACTTTTGGTATCTGGATTTTGTTTCCTCAAACTTTTCCCTATCAAGTTGATTAGCAGAACCGTTGGGTAGCGGGTCTATGATATTTAAGTCGGAATCAATTAGGCCATTTGTTTGGAAATACTCAATGTCCTCCTTGGCCTGCACGTAGTCAGCCCAACGTGTACATGCTTTTAACTTCTCTAATTCAGCTTGTTGCTCCTCCAAGATGTTTTGTCGGTTTTCAAGTTCTGCCTGACCAATTTCCAGTTTCGCAACTCTCCCTACCAAAATATCTATCTGGTTAGCCAGTATCTGTATTGCTTCAGGAACTCCCTTGCCTTGAATCAAAGAGAACACGAAAGTTCCGCCGAGAGTGACGGTAGGAAACGCAAGTAACCCTACGATTGACCATATAAAATATTTTTTCATAAAGAATTAGTAAATAATTTAAAAACACAAAACCACCCGCTAGCTAGGTCTTGCGACCCCATACACCTTTCGATGTACGGCCCGATGAAGAGTTGCTGAACGAGTGGTTCAGTGTCTTCATCGGGTCTATTTTTGCCATGCCTAGTAGAAATTACTAGGTTTAGGCGATTAAATTATTAACTAAATTATAACTCTTTTTGCGGTAAAATCAATTCACTAAATTATTCTTAAATCTTGCCTATCAGACGAAACTTCCTTGTAGATAACCCTGCCCTTATATAATTCATTCTTGAGAATATATCTAACCGTCCCAGCGTGCCACTTACCACCCCTGGCGGTTGGTACATTATTCTCGTTCAAGTGGCGGGCTATCTCTCTTAGCCCCATTCTGTTGTATCTCTTGAGATGAAAGATTTCCCTTACTACTTTGATAGCCACGTCATCTATCTTTAAGCTCTTGTCTTCAGAAGAATAGCCGAACGGGACACTCCCGCCTGCAAATCCACCCTTCCGAGCCTTATTAAATCTGCCTCCGCTAAGACGCATGGTTATGAAAGCCTTCTCAAGCTCAGAAACAATTCCCATGAACTGTCTGAATGCTTTTCTCATTGGGTCATTGCTATCTAAATTAGGCTCCTGAACGCTTAAAATTGACCGCTGAAGGAGCTCTAACTTCTTTATGAGGTGTTCTTGGATATAAAGGTCTCTGGCCAGCCTATCGAGCTTATAAATCAGAACTCCGTCTGTCTCTTTGTTGGATTCCAGATAACTAAAAAGCTCAACCAACCCTGGCCTGTTTTCAAGACCACCACTGACTCCATTGTCTCGGAAAATCGTAACCAAATTATAGCCTTTGGCTTCGGCATGTTCTCTTAGGGCATGCTCCTGTATCTCTATCGTGCCCTCCTCCTTTTGATTGTCGGTTGAAACCCGACAGTAACCAATTAACTTTTTCATATTATTTATCCGCCCTAAAAAGCAAAAACCCCATTTTTAATGGGGAAATTGCTCCTTAATACGGAACTATAAAATAAAATCCGTAATACAGGTTACTTGAGTTCGACGGTTGCGCCCGCCGCTTCGAGTTTTGTTTTCATCTCGTCGGCATCGGCTTTCTTGACCCCTTCCTTGACGTTAGCCGGCGCTTTGTCGGCCAGGTCTT
>Ga0209541_10010490_pt1 | contig 14750 bp, 11 predicted proteins | sample RifCSPlowO2_01_FD_184027 | JGI IMG/M metagenome (GOLD analysis project Ga0209541, IMG submission 184027) | Groundwater microbial communities from Rifle, Colorado - Rifle CSP2_plank lowO2_0.1 (SPAdes) (version 2) | ecosystem: Environmental > Aquatic > Deep subsurface > Groundwater | place... | reverse complement strand
ATTGATATATCTCCTAAAATGTTAAAGATAGCTAAAAAGAAAGTAAAATCAGCTAACCTAAAATTAAGTTCTGTAGAAGAAATAAACAAAAAAGAGTTCTACGATCATATCTTCAGCTCAGATGCTTTTCACCATTACGAAAATCAAAACATGGCAATGCAAAATTTTTACAAAGCTTTAAAACAAGAGGGCCACTTAACAATAATTGATTTTGATTTTGGAATATTTAATTATCTTCTCCATAAGATTGAGCCTGGAAACAGCAAGATGAATTCTTCTTCAGATTTCAAAAATTTGTTCAAAGAGCATGGATTTTATGAGATTAAACAAAAAAGAGTTTCGCTGGTTAATATAATAACTATTGGAAAGAAGAATAAAAATATTTAAATAGTACATCTCTATATATAAAAAGATGAAAAAAGAGGATATAACAAAAGTTGAGTGGATACTGAGAATAGGTGTGTTTGGAGCTTTCTTAGGCCATGGTGTTTTTGCTCTTCTAGTAAAACAAAGTTGGATTCCCTATTTTACTTCAATAGGCATTTCTGAATCCACTGCAGTAATTCTTCTTCCAATAATAGGAGTCACTGATATAATCGTAGCAATTCTTGCTTTAGTAAAACCAATTAGGATAGTTCTCATTTATGCAAGTGTCTGGGCATTTATCACAGCAGCAATAAGGCCAATCTCAGGAGATCCAATCTGGGATTTCGTCGAAAGATCCGCAAACTGGGCTGCACCATTAGCTTTACTCTACTTAAGGGGACTTCCAAAAAAGCTAAACGAATTTTTTAATTAATATTTAGATTAAAAATGTACTAATAGCCTATACAAAAAAAACGACAAGTTTTAAAAAATTGCATGAAAACATAGAAAAAAGAAAAGTAGATTCTGAAAAATTAAAAAAGTCATAATCTACACTTATTATTATCCTTTTTATTTAGAAAATTATTTTTAAATAATAATTTAGCCAATAATAAGAAAAGTCTAAATATTCAGAGATCAATTAATGCACCAAATTTCTCAACACAAACATTTATAATCCTAAAATTTAATTAAATATTATAACGAAAAATCAAAAATCGAGTCCTTGGACATTTAAGTCGTGAGGACTTAAAACTAGTTCAAGATTTTTCTAATAAAAAATAAAAATGGAAAAGTTCAAAGAACTTGGACTTGACGAACATGTATTAAGAGTTATCTCTAATAAAAAGTTTGAAAAGCCAAGTGAAATTCAGAAAAAAACAATACCGATTATACTAGAAGGTAAAGATTTAATAGCTGGGTCTGAAACAGGTTCTGGAAAAACTCTAGCTTTTGGAGCAGGCATAATAAAAAATACAAAAAAAGATAGAAAAATAAATGCCTTAATCTTAACTCCAACAAGAGAACTTTGCGAGCAAGTAGCAAGATCAATAGAAGAATTTTCTTATTATAAAGGATTAGAAGTAGTTGCTGTATATGGAGGAGTTTCCATGAATAACCAAATAAAAAAATTAACCATGGCCGATATAGTTGTAGCAACACCCGGAAGACTATTAGATCATTTAAGAAATAATTCTATTGACTTAGATAATGTAAAGTTTTTAGTTTTAGATGAAGCAGATAGAATGTGGGATATGGGTTTTAAAGAAGATGTATCAAAAATTGTTGAAGCATGTCCAAAGGATAGACAAACACTTTTATTTTCTGCAACAATTTCTCGAGAACTTTCAGAATTTTCAAGAAAACATATGAAATCTCCAATAGAAATTCAAGCATCAAGCTATGTTGATGCAAGCAAATTAAAACAAATTTATTATGATGTAAAAGATTCAGAGAAATTCTCACTGCTTATATATTTGCTAAAAAATGAAAAAGCTCATTTAATTATGATATTTTGCAATACAAGAAGAAATGTTGATTTTGTTGTTAAAAATTTAAAAGAGCAGGGAATAAATGCCCAGGCAATTCATGGAGGAATGAGTCAAGAAAAAAGAAATACTACACTAAAGAGATTTGATAATTCAAAAGTAAATGTCTTAGTTGCAACAGATGTTGCAGCAAGAGGTCTTGATATAAAAGGAGTATCCCATATTTATAATTATGATATTCCAATGGATGCAAGAGACTATGTTCATAGGATTGGCAGAACAGCAAGAGCTGGTGCAGAGGGTATTGCAATAAATCTCTTGGCAAGCAGGGACTATGATAATTTCTCCTCAGTCCAGAAAAATAATCGTGAATTAAAAATAAAAAACGAGATGACACCAAGATTTGATAAAGTTTTTGTTAAAATTAATAGAGAAGAAAGACAAGGAAGAAGTTTTAGAAGAGACAATAGACAAGGAAACAAAAGAAGCTATCAAAGAAAAGATAATAGAAATTCCTATAATTCAAGAGGAAGAAATGATGAAAGAAAAAATAGAGAAGATAATTTTCCAAGACATGGATTTAATGCAAAGAGGAAAAGATTTATAAATAAATTTAAGAAAAATTAATTATGAAAAATAAAAAATCAAATGAGACTAAAGAATTAGAAGAGACTTTAATACAAATAGGACTAAGAATCGCAAAAAGAGGAGAGGGAGCTTTATTTGTCATAGGAGATGTTGATTATGATTTGCTAGTAGATCAAACAGTCCCACCTTTTAAAGTAACTAATAATCCAAAACTATTAGAATCATTAGCTTTAATGGATGGAGCAATAATAATCAATAAAGATGGATCATTAAAAGCCTATGGGGCAATGATAAAATCAACTTCAACCCTTAAGAATTTCGGCACAAGACATAGTGCTGCAATGACCTCTTCAAAAAATCCTGGAAATATTGTAGTTATTGTATCTGAAGAAGACAGAAAAATTAGAGTTTTAAAAGAAGGAAAAATGGTTATGCAGTTTGATGCTTTGCAAAAAAATGTAGAAAAATCAGTTTCACAAGCAGTAAATGTTCTTGAGTCCGTTGGTGTTGGAACTATTGGGACTATTGGAACAAGCATCTTAGCCCCAAGTCTTGGACTGGCTCTTCTTCCAGGAGTAATAATCTTTGGTTCTACATATTATCTCGGAAAGATTCTAACAGGAAAACTAAGAAAAGAAAACTAATAATTACATTGTAACGTTAAAGGGAGCTAAAAGTATTTAAGTTTGTAATATTTTTTATATAAATATGACTTGGAAAAAATTAAATGAATATGCTAAAATCTGGGAAAAACCAGTTTTAGGTTCAGTTGACCAAAAAGATGGAAAAAGGTATATGGCTTTATGTATCGATCCTGAAAGTAAAAATCCTTACAAAGGTATAGCCAGACAAATAATTAAAAGAGAAGGAAATCCAGATATTCCTAGTTTTTTAGATAAAAGTAAATTAATTCTTGTAGAAAGTCATAATCTATTAAAATGGGATATTATCGGAGATTTAAATATTAAAAGATTACAAGAGACTATTCAATCTCTTGAAGAGAATGGAAAAGAGTTTATAGGATTAGAAGATCCTGATATTTTGGTAGATAAAAATGGAAAAAAACATGTTTATTTCTCAATCGCTTTTAAGTATAAGGGAAGAGATGGTTATGATGTTTATGTTGGCCATGCAGAAGGGAATAGTTTAGAGTCTCTTAAAGCAACAGAGCCTGTTCTTGGAAAAGTTAATAGTGAAATAGTAGGATTTAAGGAAATTTGCCCCATTCCATTAAAAAATGAAAGTATGAGATTTGTATTAGCAGAGACTTTTGTTGATAAAGGAGGTGAAAGAAAATATTCTGCTATAAGTGTTTCAAAATGTAGAAATCTTTCAGAAAAATGGGATTATCAAAAACTAGTTCATGATCCTGAAAAAGAAATTAAAAATTGGTGCGCCGGTCACTCCTCTCCTTGCAGAATATTCGATCCGAATTACTTAAGTCATAATAAATATTTTGTGGGCATTATGAACGGCAGAGAACCAACTAAAAAGATTGATGGTAAAAAATTATATGGAAAATTTAGGCCTGGACTATTTTTATTTGACAATAAACACGAAAATATTGTTTGGGTAGATGATGAACCATTATTAGAAGATCCTATTGCAACAACAATTACCTTTGCTAGCGAATTAGTGACTTTAAATAAAAAAGAAGCAATCTTGTATGCTCAAATTAATGATTCCTTTGTAAGAGCATATAAAATAAATCTGGAAAAAATTAAAGAAAGACTTCCAAAAGTTAGTCTATATAATTAAAAAATAGAATAGATTTATAACTTATGTTTAGCATATATATCAAAATGAAAAAAGAGGGTATCAGAATAGAAAAAAGAGGTATAAATTTCTTATATCTCAATCAGTTTATACGAGGAAGCGCTTTTTCCTTAGTAGGAATTTTTATTCCAATTTATCTACTTACTTTGGGCTTTTCCCTTACGAGCATTTTCATATATTTTCTAATTTTTCATTTGGCAACTTTTATTTTTACTCCAATTGCCCTGATTTTATCTAAAAGAGTTGGATATAAAGTTATTTTTCTTAGTAGTGTTATAATAATGATTTTTTTTCTTATTCTACTACAGTTATTGGATAAAATTTCTATTTCATATGTTATAATCGCTACAATTGGAGGCATTGAAAACGCTTTTTATTTTATTCCCTTACACGCATTTTTTACTAGACTAAGCGAAGATCTTAAAAGAGGTACGCAATTAAGTAATTATTCTTCACTTGGCCAACTGGCGGGTTTATTCAGTCCTTTAATTGGAGGATTTATCATACTCCGATTCGGGTTTTCTTCATTATTTACTGTTGTGATTGTTCTTTTGTCTATCTCAATTATTCCTCTTTTTTATTTAGAGAACACTAAACCAAATACAATAATTACTCTAAGAGGAGTTAAAAAACTAGCAAATAATCATAAAAGATTTTTTTTAGGAACCATAGCAAAGGATTTCCTAGGTGAAATTAATGAAATTGTTTGGCCTATCTTTGTTTATATAACTCTAGTAAAAGTTCTTTCAGTTGGTTTGGCTGGAACTCTGGTTGCTGGAGGATCGATCCTATTCACTTTATTTGTTGGGAGATTTTATGATAAAAAAAACAAATATCTATTCCTTAAAATTGGAGGAGCGCTGTTTGCTGTTCTATGGATAATGAGAATTTATTTAGATACGCCATTATTTATTTTTGCATCAAGTATGTTTGCTGGATTTTTTGCTATTATGATAAATATACCCTTTGGAACTATATTTTATGATAAAGCAGCCAAAGAAAAAGATTTTGATGAATTCATTGTGGTTCGAGAAATTCCAACTGTCATTGCAAGAACAACTCTCTGGATTTTCATGATACTATTGATAAACAAATTTGTTTTTGCTTTTACATTAGCTTCTATTGCTAGTTTATTCTTTCTACTTTATACTTTAAAGCTAAAAATTTTCAAAAATAAAACAAGGAAAAATTAGAATGGTTAAGATAAAAGAGGATAAGATTATCATAAAACCTATAGATTTTAAGCCTTCATCAAAGGATTTTGAAATAATCGGGACCATAAACCCTGCAGTAGCAAGACTTTCTAATGGAGATATACTTCTTTATGTTAGAGTTATTGAGAAACTAATTAAAGATGAAGATAAAGAATTTGTTTATTCTCCAAGGATGATTGGAAAAAAAGATTTCAAATACACCTTAGATAAATTCCCAAAAAGTTCAATAACTGAAAAGAATCCTCTTGATTTTGTTTTTCTAGATGGAACTAAAAGATTAACATTTATCTCTCATTTAAGAAAAATAATATTAGATTCAAACGGATTAAAAATTAAGAAGATAGAACAAAAACCTTCTTTTTTTGGTATTAGAGATGATGGAGAATTTGGAATAGAAGATCCGCGCATTACTAAGATAAAAGATAGATATATTATGACTTATGTTACCTTATCAAAATATGGTGATATTTCAGTTTCCTACGCTATTTCTAAAGACTTAAAGAATTGGCGAAGAAAGGGGGTTATGTTTCAAGAACAAAATAAGGATGTTATAATATTCCCTGAAATAATAGGAGATCACTATATAGCAATAAATAGACCAGAAGGTAACTTTCAGTTTTCTTTGCCCCATATGTGGTTATCTTATTCTAAAGATTTAAAACACTGGGGGCATCCAAAACCCTTAATCTTATCAAAAAGCAAGATAGGATGGGATTCAGGAAGAGTTGGAAGTGGAACACCTCCAATAAAAACTAAGAAAGGATGGCTTATTTTATATCATGCAGTAGAAGAGAAAAAAGTTAATGATTACTTTTTAATTAAGCTACTCAAAAAGACTTTAGGATTATCAAATATCATTACTCAATATAATGTTGGAGCAGTTATACTCAAACTTGAAAATCCTTCAGAAATTTTAATGAAAACTAAAGATCCTTTATTTTCTCCAACAAAGAAATATGAAAAAGGAGTAATAGAAAAGAAAAATGTAATTTTTCCAACAGGAATGGTATTGTCAAATAACAAAAAAGATTTATTAATTTATTCTGGAGCTGGTGATGTTATGACAGAAGTAAAAAAAATAAGCATAAATGAAATAATGAAGGCCTTAAGAAAAATATAGATAATAATTTGTTACTATATAGTAATTACTAAATAGAAATATTTATATACATCTTTCTATTACCATTTTTATGGGAAATAAATTAGTTTCAAGAGACAATGTTAAAAGATACTTTTTGATAGCTGATGCTGGAAAAAAATTATTTGAAAATAGATGCAAGACTTTTAAATTGGAAGAAGAGTATAAAAATATTCTTGATGAGATATTTGGTTTGAGTGAAGAAGAATTAAACAAAAGAATAACTAATAAAGTTAGGTTAGCAAGATATGATAGTTTTGATTGGTGCCAAGGACAATTACTATTACGAGATATCGGACCTTGGCCTAAAATGTATAGTCTAGATGCCAGACTAACAACAAGCAATGTTGTAGATACAGCGCGAGATATTAAAAGGGTTAAAAGTGGGGAATTAGTTTTGTTTTATGAAGATAAAAAAGAAGAGGAAAAAAGAACTAACGCCTTCAATAAATTTTTAAAGAAATCAAGATCAATAATGACCAACTTAGATTTTGTATATGAAAGATTTCCTATAATCATATTTCCTGGAGGAGAAATAAGAGAGAAAGATTATAATACTTGGGCTAAAGAAAACAACGCTCCATTATGTAAAATCTTTGAATATGATTTAGATGATGGTAATAATAGAGCAGTAAGCTACGCTCTTAAAGGAATTACCCAAGTATCCTGTTTTTATGGTAAAAATTCAAAATAAAAAAGCCCATATTAAATAAACCAAGAAAAAGAAAAATCAATAAGAGACTATTTTTAAGTTAAATAACTCCTACTTACTTAACAATTCAACTCATAATAAATCTTTTTATACTATCCTTCATTTAATTTATATGGTAAGAGTTCGTTATAGTTTTGGTTCTAGACACACTGGAAAAATAAAAAATATAAAAAAGCAAAGGGAGAAATTTCCTGAAGTAGTAAAAAAAGTAATAGAAATTTCAGATATAATTTTAGAAGTTCTTGATGCAAGATTCATAAATGAAACAAGAAATAAAGAAATTGAAGAATTAATAAGAAGTAAAAATAAAAAGATAATTTATGTTATTAACAAGTCAGATTTAGTAAATGAAAAAAAGACAATTCTACCAAAAGATATGCGGCCTTTTGTATTTATCTCATGTAAAACAGGAAGAGGATCATCTAACTTAAGAAATAAGATAAAGATTGAAGCAAAAAGAGTAGATTTGGAAAATAAATCCCGTGTTCAGGTAGGAATAATAGGCTATCCAAACTCAGGAAAGAGCTCATTGATTAATTTAATAACTAGAAGAGGAGTTGCTAGAACTTCAAAACAAGCAGGCTATACAAAAGGAGTCCAAAAAGTAAGATTAACGGAAAGTATCCTGATACTTGATACTCCAGGAGTTATTGAGGAATCAGAATATTCTTCTTCAGACAAAAGATTATCTGAGAAAGATACAAAAATAGGAGCTAGAACATTTAGTGATGTAAAAGATCCGGAGAATGTTATAAATTACTTGATGAAAAATAATAGTAAAGAAATAGAAGAATTCTATAACATTAAATCAAACAATAATCCAGAAATATTAATAGAAGAACTTGGAAGAAGGAAAAACTTTTTATTAAAAGGTGGAGAAATAGACATTGATAGAACTTCCAGATTAATGTTAAAAGATTGGCAAGAAGGAAAAATTAAAATAAAATAATTTGTTAGACTCGAGCTACAAACCCGTCTCCTTGAGCTTCCCAATTTGCTCGACCATTAAACACTCTATGAACAGCCATTATGACTTTATCACGTTCTTGGTTTCGACTTGGGCTCAAGTCATCTTCTAAAACTTCTATTTTGACTATCATCTCCACCTCCTTAATTGTTTTAAGAATAGCCTATTTAAATAAAATATTGAATTTTGAAATATAATAAAAAACCATAATTTGATTTAAATACTATTTTACTAGAAAAGGACAATAAGTAATTTTTAAGTAGTTAATGTCATAAAAAAGTAGTATATTTGTCTAAACTTAGTTACAATCCTCCCACATGGATAACAGGATTGTGCCTTATTTGATCCATCATTACCCAAATAGGAATTCCATCATTATCTAAACTTGAATTAGTAAAAGAATATGCAGGTCCACTTGAAATATCATCTCTTAAAAATCTAGTTAAATTATCTCTTTGTTGTTGAAGTGTTGTTGTATCATCAAGATCTTCTGCATCATAAGTCAAACCAAGAGTATAAATTGTAATTCCATCAGCCTTTGCTCTAGAAGCTGCCTGCCTTGCTTCATTTATATGACATGTATAGTTATTTGGACTTGCCCAGAAAACAGTAGGACAAGTATCATTTTCATAAATACCAACAGAAGTTTTTCTTGGTAAACCATTAGTAATTAAAAAAATATAATCTGGATACTCTTCATCAGGTCTATCAAAATTATTATCTGATAAAACTATTCTAGCAATATCTATTCCATCTCTAATGTTTCTTGTTCCCCTTCCTTCTTCTGCATAAGGCCATCCATCCATAAACTTCCAAGCACCATAAACTACATTATAGTAAGGCCCAACCAAAGGAGAATTTGATGAAGACCCCATCATTCCAATCCTATTTGGATTTCCTAAATAATTCCCAAAACCATTTGAATAAGGAACAAACATTCCGCTTCCAGAACCCGGCCACTCCGATTGCTCAGGCAAATCAGATTTATTATAATCATAAATCATTGGAGAATCATACATATTCACAAAGCCAACTAAAGCATTTTCTTCGTCGGGTAAGGACCAGCTATAAAGATCTGCAGAAATCCAAGAACTTAGTCCTTCAATTTGAGCCCAAAGTCTATTAAAATTAAGAGAAGAAGTATCATCCATTATAATAAAAATATCAGCTTTCCAAGGTTCTTCAATTGCAATGCAAGCCCCATTATAACAAGTTAAACCTAAAGAAGCACAATCGATTACTAAAGATTCATTTAAAGTTGAAGGTAATGGAGAACACATCCCGATTAAACAAGCTCCAGGAAAACAAGTCTTATTGTGATAAACATTATCTCCAATACAATAATTTGCACCAAATGCTCCACATGATTCACAATCAGAATTTGATGTACAATCCGCTGAGACACATGTTCCATTTGCAGCACAAAACCCTGTTCCATCCTCGCATGGCTTTAAAGCTTGAGACTCTTGAATGCAAAAATTATCCATACATTTTGCAATAGTACATTCATTACTATCATTTGAACAATCACTATCTTGAAGACATTCTACACACTTATTTCCAAAACATATGCCACTTGGACATTCAAAATTATCCTCACATCTATTCATACAGTCAAAACCATTTACCTGACAAGAAATCTGCTGAGTAATTACTTCCTCACATAATTCAACTTTACCTCTATCATTAATTCTTGTAGGTTGTATTTCAACATAAGAAACAATACTTATCTCGCCATATTCACCATCTTCTTTATTATATTCTATTGGGAATGGATAAGCAAATTTTATATTTTCCCCAGTAAAAACATTTGAACCAGATTCATTAATAACATATAAATCTGGTCCTCTTGGAGTCCTATTGTCAACTCTTACAATGTATCCACTTGCATTAAATCTTCCTTTGTTGCTTACAGTCAAACAAAAACTTCCATCCAAGGTGCATTGATAATCTCTAATAGATAAATCAACTGCTTCAGGACAAGAAACATAATTTTTAACATCAACTGTCTTACTAACGCCCGTATAAACAATACCTGCAGCAGTAACTCCCATTGCAATCAATAAAACATAAGCAATTAAAGCAGATACTCCTCTTTTATTCATAAGTTAATTAATAATAAAGTGTATAAAAACTTAATCAATATTAAAACGTCTCCCAACTAGTATGTGTTACAGCATTATGCCTTATTTGATCAAGTGCAACCCATAGTTCTTCTCCATGATTATCATCAGTAGAATTTTCAAATGCATAAGAAGGTCCACTTGAAATATCATCTCTTAAAAATCTAGTTAGATTATTTCTTTGTTGTTGGAGAGTTGTAGTAGTATCATAATCTTCTGCATTACTGGTTAATGCTAATGTATAAATTGTAATTCCATCAGCCTTTGCTCTAGAAGCTGCCTCTCTTGCTTCATTTATATGACATGTATAATTATTTGGACTTGCCCAGAAAACAGTAGGACAAGTATCAGTATCATATATCGCATTTGTATTTCTTCTTGGAAGACCAGTACTAATTAAGATAATATAATCAGGATATTCACTATCAGGCCTATCCTGTGCAGGATCATTTAACACTAATCTTGCAATATCTATTCCATCTCTAATGTTTCTTTCCCCAAGACCATCTCCAGGAAATGGCCAAGAATACATAAATTTCCAAGCACCATAAACAGAATCCCAAAAAACTCCAAAACCGTGTTGTATTGCTGCTGGATGATTATAAACAGCTCCTTTTAAACCAATCCTACTTGGATTTCCTAAATAATTTTTAAAACCATTGGAATAAGGTCTATAATATCCATTTTCAACTAAAGGCCACTCCGGTTGTGAACCAGTTCCAGTGCTATTATAATCATAAATTCTAGGAGCATATGGACTAGGAGAAATACCCATATGATATCCCATCTCAACAAAACCAATCTTTGGATTATCTTCAAATGGAAGTGAAGCACTATAAAGATCATAAGAAATCCAAGAGCTAAGTGCTTCAATTTGCTCCAATAACTCATTATAATTTAAACTATTAGAATTATCCATTATAATGAAAACATCAGCCTTCCAAGGAAGTTCAACTGGTGGAGGCGTAATACAAGCACCATTAGAACAAATCTCTCCAGTTAAAGTACAATTCTGAACTAATTCTTCAGTAATATAATTCGTTCCATTAACTCCACATACTCCTGTTGTGCAAACTCCAAATTCACAAGTTTGATTATGAAATATTGAATCACTAATACAATAATTTGCACCAAATGCTCCACAAGTATCACATTCAGAATCCAATGTACAATCTGCTGGGATACATGTTCCATCTGCTGCACAAAATCCTGTTCCTCCAGCACAAGGATTTCCAACTAAAAGATTCTCTCCACAAATGTTATTCTGACAAACTTCAGCAGTACATTCATTACCATCACTTAAACAGTCACTATTTTGAAGACATTCTACACAAATATTATTCAAACAAAATCCACTAGGACAGTCACTATTATCTCTGCATTCTTTACAAACACCATTTATACATACTCCTCCAGGACAGTCACTATCTGCAGAACAACTAAATCCGCAGTCAAATCCAGAAATTTTACACTGAACTTGTTGTGTAATTACTTCCTCACATAATTTAATTTCTCCCCTATCATTTATTCTAGTAGGTTGCACTTCAACATAACTAATCAAATCAATGTTTCCTACTTCTCCATCTTCTTTTTTATAAGGAATTCCAGAAGGGTTAAAAGAATAATTGCTAAAAGAATCTTCTCCCGTTAATATTTGACTTCCAGATTCATTAATGACATATAAATCCGGCCCTCTTGGAGTTTGATTGTCAACTCTTACAATATATCCACTTGCATTAAATCTTCCTTTGTTACTTACAGTCAGACAAAAACTTCCATCCAGTGTGCATTGATAATCTCTAATTGATAAATCAACTGCTTCAGGACAAGAAATTAATGACTCATCAGCTTCAACAGCTTCTTTTATTCCAACAAATACAATTCCAGAAGCTGCAGCCCCCATCGCAACTAATAAAACATATGCAATTAAAGCAGACACACCTCTCTTATTCATAAAGTAATTAATAATAAAGTGTATAAAAACTTAATTATGTTTTATTAAGGTGATAAGAAACAGTCTTTTGTGCATTTACCCATGTTATCCCAATTTGCTTGACCATCGACCAAAGAGAAAGCAACTCCATTTAAAGAAGTTCCTTCAATTCCAACATAACTTGCAGGAACTTCTAATCTTACCCATTTACCCGTAGGTGGAAGTCCTCCCATAAAGTATCTGCTTGCTGTTCCATTTACTCCCAAACTAAATAAGTCCTGTCCCCAATAAGCTCTATGCTCCCAATTTCCGTTATTAAATTGCATCATTACAGTAGAAGGAGAAGAAACTGGATTTAAATAAACATAAAAATATATTATGTCTCCAGTATTAACTTGAAATGTTGGACTAGCTCCTGTAAAATATTGTTGGTGCACTCCTGCTGCATTTCTCGAACTTAAAAATAAACTTCCACTTTGTGGTCCTGGTGGATTACTATTTGTCCAATTAGGAGGATCATCAAATGGACTAGCACCAAGAGGATAAGAATCTTCAACAAAAACAGTATCTACTGGAGTTGGTGGCCCAAATCCCTTGTCCCACAACACAACTTCATCAATGTATCCAGTATAATAGCTCACTGAAGAATCAGCTTGTCTTCCAAAAATCCAACTAACATTACTTGTGCCAACTGGTACATTAGTGGATCTCTGTGCCACCTCCACACCATTTTCAAAAATCTTCATATCAGTACCATTATACATTACCCATAATTTTGTCCATTTGTTAAGGGGAAGTGTATTTGGTGAATCAAGGAAAGTAAACCTATCTATATTAAATCTAGTTTTTCCAAAGTTGTTTCCAAAATATACAGAACTTCCATTCCAATTGTTAAAAAAAGCTTTCCAACTATTATGAACTGTTGGATAAACCCATGCTTTTATTGTAATTTCTCTATTTAAGTTCATTTGAGAATTATAAGGAATACTAATTAAGTCTCCTGATCCATCAAAGCTAACTGAATATCCACTTCCGGATGGAGTTTCTGTTGACCAGGTTGTTCCTCCTTCAAGCGAGCCATCATGGGAATTACCACTTAAATCGTAAGCTATAGTTCCGCTTCCAGTATCAAAAGTATAATTTGCTATCGGAGCTTCTGTTGCAGGAGAATTCCAAGCAGCATGTTTTGCAATTTCACTTTGATTTAGAGTCATATTATAGATTTTAACTTCATCAATGGATCCATTAAAAAAGGCTCCTAAAGTACAATTATAACTTCCAATACAAACAGGATTTGAATTATCTGTTAAACTACCTGGTCTTGTTTTGTTTCCAACATTTAATCCATTTAAATAAAATCTGATTGTTGAACCATCATAAGTTACAGCTATATGATTCCAATATCCAAGAGAAACATTTCCATAATAACCTATAGTAGCATAATTCCAAGTCACACTATCTGCATAAGTAATATATGGTCCATTTAAAGCAAGAGAATATTGCCCTTCTTTATGAATTAATATATAGAGCACCCAAGGAGAGAGTATATCTGGTTTTATCCAAGTTTCTAAAGTTAAGTTATTTCCTGTTAAACTTAGACTGGGACTATCTAAAACTTTAACTCTATCATTTACTCCATCGAAATCCAATCCATAAGTTTCGTTGACTCCTTCACTCCAAATAGGTCCGTTTTCCAAAGTACCATTATTGTTATAACCACTATAATCTCCTGCAATAGTTCCTGTGCCTTCATTAAAATTCCAATAACCGACAAGCAAGGAAGTTGGATTAATAACACAGCTTCCAGTGCTATTACATACCCCACTTCCACCAGCACAAGGGCTTCCAGTCAAAGGATTATTATAACAAGATCCAGCTCCACAAATATCTTGAGTACATTCATTAGAATCATCGCATTCAGAATGGGCCGAGCAACCACTTCCCTGAATACAAGAATTAGATCCAGAATCGCAAACTTCTCCAAGAGGACAGTTAGATACATAATTACAAAAACCTAAATCACATTGCTCATTTGTACAGGAAAGTCCATCATCAGAACAATCTGCGGAACTACCACATATCAAAGAGGTACAATCAGGACCTGTTGGCTCACAATAAATTTCTTTAGAGATTATTGTATCACAAAAAACTTTGTTTCCTTTTTCATCTAATACAAATGGCTGAATATCAACATAAGTAACATTACTTAAACTTCCAAGAGCTCCGATTAATGGTATAGGGAACTCATAAGATATAACTTCTTTTTGTGCGGGAACTAGAGTATTTCCAGAATCATTAATAGTATAAAGATTTGGTGATTTAATAGTATTGTTGTCCGCAAAAACAAAATAGCCATCTGCTTTAAATTTTCCTTTGTTTTCAAAAGATAAACATATGCTTTCATTTAAAGAACATCTATAATCTCTAATTACAATATCAGTTTCTG
>Ga0209541_10010487_pt1 | contig 14752 bp, 18 predicted proteins | sample RifCSPlowO2_01_FD_184027 | JGI IMG/M metagenome (GOLD analysis project Ga0209541, IMG submission 184027) | Groundwater microbial communities from Rifle, Colorado - Rifle CSP2_plank lowO2_0.1 (SPAdes) (version 2) | ecosystem: Environmental > Aquatic > Deep subsurface > Groundwater | place... | reverse complement strand
CTGCTACAAAGGTTGAATGCTTAGTTTGCGGCAAAATACTTGCAGAGCCGACAGGCGGCAAAAGCAGAGTGAAATCCAGAATCTTGGAAGTCTTAGAATAAATTCTTAAAATGCTCTTTAAAAAACAAGGGTTTCCGGAAGAAAGTGATTTAGTTCTTTGCACAGTCACAAGTGTGCAATATCATTCTGTGTTTGTTGACATTGACGAATACGGCAAATCCGGCTTGATTCACATTTCAGAGGTTTCTCCTGGAAGAATCAGGAATATAAGGGACTTTGTAAAAGAGGGAAAAAAGGTTGTCTGCAAGGTTCTCAGGATAAACGAGGAAAAGGGGTACATCGACTTAAGCTTAAGAAGAGTTAATGAATCTGAAAAAAGAAGGAAGATTGACGACATTAAGCGGGAGCAGAATGCAGAAAAGATAGTGGAAATTGCAGCTAAAAAAATCGGGATTAAAACAGAAGAATTATACAGGGAAATTGCGGAAAAGGCAACAACACACTATGCCTCGCTTCATGAATTTTTTGAACAGGCAAGCAAAGACGAGGGTTTATTGGAAAACCTTGGAATAGACAAAAAACATTTAAAGATTATTGACGAAACAATAAAGCAAAGGATAAAGCCAGTTGAAGTTGAGATTATTGGAAAGCTTAAAATAACAACATTCGCACCAAATGGCATAGACATAATAAAAGAGTCTTTAAAGAAAGCCGAGGATGCTGCAAAAGGCAGGATAAGCATAAATTATCTCGGCTCTGGCTCTTACAGGTTTATGATAAAAGCGCCTGATTACAAGGAAGCTGAGAAGCTTATGAAAAATGCAACTGAAAGCGCAATCGGCAATGTCACAAAGCATTCAGGGCTTGCTGAATTCACTCGTGAGTCAGAATAAATGAAACACATCTTAAAATGCAATAATTGCAACAAATATACAATGAAGGAAGTTTGTGAATGCGGCAGTCAAACATTAGTTCCCAAGCCCATGAAATACAGGCCGGATGATAAGTTCGGCTCTTACAGAAGAAAGGCAAAATTTGATGAGTATGCCAAGAGGGAGTTGCTATGAGAAACAATTATTGGAAGATTCTGCAGTTTGGGAAGATTCCAAAGCTCAACAATCCTGTTTTTATAGAAGGCCTGCCAGGCATCGGAAATGTGGGCAAAGTTGCTGTGGATTTTCTTATCGACGAGCTTAAGGCAAAAAAGATATATGAAATAACTTCATACACATTCCCTCATTCTGTATTTGTGAATGAAGACAACTTAGTTGAGCTGCCAATTGTAGAGGTATTCTATAAGCAATTTAATGGAAAGAGGGACCTTTTGCTGCTTGGCGGCGATGTGCAGCCAATTGATGAAATAAGCTCATATGAGTTTTCGGAAAAAGTGCTTGACATGGTTCAGAAGTTCCACGGCAAAGAAGTCATTACATTAGGAGGGATAGGCCTTGCAGATATACCAAAAAAACCAAAAGTTTACTGCACAGGGAATACAAGAAAAATAATAGATAGGTACAAAAGTGAAATGGTGAGCAACAAGCTCTATGGAGTTGTAGGGCCCATAGTCGGAGTATCAGGCTTGTTGCTTGGCTTGGCTTCAAGAAGAAACATAGAGGCTATTTCCTTCTTGGCAGAGACTTACGGCCATCCTATGTACCTTGGGATTAAGGGAGCAAAGGAAATTTTGAAGATATTGGAAAAAAGTTTAGGCTTAAAAATTGACATAAACAAGCTTGACAGGGAAATAAAGGACATTGAAAAAGAGATAATAAAGAAAACAGAGCAGATCAGCGAAGTTACCGGCCAGATTGCATTAAAAAGGCTGCAGAAAAAGTTTGGCAAGGATGTGGATTATATTGGATAAAATTTTATTGTTTATGATGAATCAACCCCAACACAATTATCATCGGAAATGTTATAAGATTTCAGCGTTGAGCACAATTCCCTTGTTTTTTCTTTTAATTTGGTTATTTCGTCATTTCTGCTTTGAAAAAGCCTGAATTGCTCTGTCGGACCAAGTTCTTTTGCCTTTCGATACTCAATTTGGGATTTAACTAGAGTCAATTCGGCTTTAAGGCCCTCTACTTCATTTTTAAGGTTTTTATTCAATGTGTTAAGCTCATCAAACCTCTTTTCCAGATATTCTTTGTATCTTAAAACATTTTCCTTTAAATTAGATGTCTTGTTGAACTGCTCGATTACGGCGTCTGCTGTGAGACCGCCAAATATTTGCTGGTCTTTGTTGTATCGTTTTGACATACTCGCCAGTCTGACTTCGTAATAAATGGTCAAGGAAGCAAGAAGTACGAGTAGCATTACAACAAAAAGCAAAAGCCTTTTATCTATATCCTTTCTGATAATGTCTTTTTTTATGAACTTCACAAATGGAATGTAAAGCCAAAGTTATATAAATTTTATGCTTATCAATTCCAAATGTTAATACGAAATATTTAAATAGGATAGTTTTGATTTCTCTATCTAAAAGGTGGGATTTTGAATTTTAAAATAAAAAATATCAAGGCAAGAGAGGTTCTGGATTCCAGGGGCAATCCGACTGTTGAGGTTGATTTAATAACAAAATCCTGCTGCGCAAAATCAATTGTGCCAAGCGGCGCGTCAACCGGCATTCACGAGGCATTGGAATTGAGGGACAGCGACAAAAAAAGGTACGATGGCAAAGGAGTTCTAAAAGCAGTAGATAATGCCAATAAAGTAATCGCAAAAAAAATCATTGGCTTGGACTGCAGGCAGCAAAGAAGAATTGATAACATTTTGATTGAGCTTGACGGGACTGAGAACAAATCCCACTTAGGTGCAAATGCGATTCTTGGGGTTTCTATGGCAGTTTGCAAAGCAGGTGCAATCTACTCAAAAAAAGAGGTTTATCAGCATGTCAAAAAATTATCAAATTCAAAAAAAATGGTTTTGCCAGTGCCTCAAATGAATGTCATAAACAGCGGCAGACACGCAGGGGTCAATAATGATGTGCAGGAGCATATGATAATGCCAGTTAATTTTAAGAATTTTAGAGAGGCATTAAGAGCGGGCACAGAAGTTTATCATTCATTAAAAAATATTCTAAAACAAAAATATGGTGCAAAGGCTGCATTGCTTGGAGATGAAGGTGGATTTGCGCCTCCTATTAAAAATGTTGAGCAGAGATTGGAATTGTTGGTTAAAGCGATTCAAGAATCCGGATATACTGGAAAAATAAAATTGGCTTTGGACTGCGCAGCCTCTGAATTTTACAATGAGGAGAAAAATCAATATACGATAATTAATAAAAAGTATAGTAAAGAAGAGCTAATTGATTTTTACAAAAATCTAATTAAAAAATTCCCAATAATCTCTATAGAGGATGGGTTTGCGCAGGATGATTGGAATGGATGGGTGCTTTTTAATAAGGAATTGGGCAGAAAAATACAAATTGTTGGCGATGACTTGCTTGTTACAAACCTCATGAGGATTAGAAAAGCATTGGATGAAGATGCATGCAATTCTCTTCTTTTAAAGGTAAATCAAATTGGCACAGTAACAGAAGCAATTGATGCTGCGAATGTCTCGTTCAAAAACAAGTGGAATGTTGTTGTAAGCCACAGAAGCGGCGAGACAGAAGACAGCTTTATAGCAGATTTGTGTGTTGGCATAGGCGCTAATCAAAGCAAGTTTGGAGCGCCTGCAAGAAGCGAGAGAACCGCCAAGTATAACAGATTATTGAGGATTGAAGAAGAGCTTGGAAAAAAAGCGAAATTTGGAAAGTTATAAGATGATAAAACTTGTATTGTTAAGGCATGGGGAAAGCGTCTGGAACAAGGAAAACAGGTTCACTGGATGGGTTGATGTCGATTTATCGGAAAAGGGTATTGAAGAGGCAAAAAAAGCAGGGCTGATTCTGAAAAAGGAAGGCTATTCCTTTGATGTTGCCTATACAAATGTGCTGAAAAGGTGCACAAGGACTTTGTCAATTGTGCTTGAGGTAATGGGCTTGAAGCATATCCCTGTCTTTAAGTCATGGAGGTTAAATGAAAGGCATTATGGCGCTTTGCAGGGCCTGAACAAGGCAGAGATGGCTGCTAAATATGGCGAAGAGCAGGTGCTTATTTGGAGAAGAAGCTATGACATAAGACCTACTCCATTGAAAAAGACTGACAAAATGTGGCCTGGCAAATACCCAAAATACAAAAACCTCAAAAAAAATGAAATCCCATTGACAGAATGCCTGAAAGATGTTGTTGCTAGAGTTGTGCCATACTGGAAAAAGGAGATTTTACCTATGTTGAAATCAGGCAAAAAAGTGCTGATTGTTGCAAGCGGCAACAGCTCAAGAGCTATAGTTAAGTATCTTGATAAACTGTCAAATAAGGAAGTTGTAAATTTGAATATTCCAACCGGAGTTCCTTTGGTTTACGAGTTAAATAAAAATCTTAAACCAATAAAACATTATTATCTAGGCAATCCAAAAGAGATTGAGGCAAAGATACAGCAAGTTGCAGCGCAAGGAAAGGCGAAGAAATAAGGATGTTTACCTTCTATAAAACCTTGCAGCATCCTCTGGCAATACAGAATTTATCACAGCATTTGTTGACAGCTCAAAGCCTCCCCAAGTTGCAATCCGTGGAGTAATTTCGATATGTAAATGCAAATTTTCCTTTTCTGGGGAGTAATGTATGAAGAAATTGTAAGAGGCATTTAATTTTTTGATTTTAACCAATATTTTTTTAAATGCAAGCGCTAAATCTTCTAATTCATTTTCCTCTAATTGTTCCACACTTATTTTATGCTGCTTTGTAAAAATCCATGCTTCGTAATTAAATCTGGAAGCAAAAGGCGCAAATGCAATCACATTTCTTGTCTCAAAAATCTTCCTTTTGGATTTTGACTCATGCTTAATAATTTCACAATAAGGACATTTCCTATACTTTTTTGTTGCATTGATTTCTTCCATTACTAATGCCGGTATTTGAGGCAACGCCATCACTTGCGTATGGCTGTGGACTAATGAGGTACCTGCGTCCCTGCCATGGTTTTTGAACACATCAATATACTTTATGTTTTTTAATTTACTTAATTCTTTTATCCTGAATTTGTATACCCCCAGCAACTCCCTTATCTGCTGAACAGGCAGATCCGCAAGCTGGGATTTATGATGCTGTGTTTCGACAATAACTTCATGAACTCCGTAGGAATCGCCTGTCAAAAAAAATTTTTTTGATATGATTTTTGCGCTTCCTTTTTTCTCAACAGCAGGAAACTTGTTTAAAAACCACCTCATCTTCCAGCTTCCCTTGTATTCAACCCTGCCGATTTCGGGAGGTGTAAGGTGCGTATTCCACGGACAAAAGAAGCAGACTTTTTGATTGTCTTTAACTTCAACGCTTTTGAATTCACGCGGCCTTTTCTTCCTCTCAGTAGCATAATAAACCCACCTGTCAAGAATGTAGTCTTTTCGTATTATTCCCATCTTATTAACAATCTTAAGTTATATTTATTTAAACTTTTTGAATTTAATAATATATTGGACCACTGAAGGGCTCATAATCAAGCGCTTTGAAATAGAATACATGAAAATCACGTCCAATAAATAATGCGATAGCAAGCCAATTGTGAATATCAGCGCAAATTCGCTATAAAAGGAAAGCACAACCATTATCAGCAGGAATTCTATAGTATGAAAAATCAACAATACCCCATAGACATTTGTAAAATCATTTCTCTCTATATTTTTTAAAAAAAAGTTATAGGATTTTATAATATTAAATTTTTTATATCTATAGATATACCATAAATAATGGTCTACATCTATTAGGACCCCTCCGACTAAAATAAACAATACATCCCACTTGAATAAAGGATAAAGCATTGCTGCTAAAATCAAGGATACTGCCAGATGCACTGAAGTTTTCATTCTGATGCTTGAGCTAACATCCCTTTATAAATCTTTATCACAATATTTAAAAACAGCAATAGAAGATGACGGGTTATGGAATTCAAATCAATAAAAAAGGACCTGCCAGAAGAACTGTATGGGATTCTTGAAAAGGAAATAACATTCCTTAGGCCTGCGCAGGAAAAATCAATAAAAAATGGGCTTTTGCAATGCAAAAGTCTTCTTGTGTGCACCCCCACAGCATCTGGAAAAACCTTGGTAGCAGAGCTTGCAGCGCTCAAGTCAATTATAGAAGGCAGGGGAAAAGCAATTTACATCGTGCCGCTAAAGGCGTTGGCATCTGAAAAATACAAGGACTTTAAGAGGAGGTATGACAAAGTTGCAAGGGTCGCTTTATCCATAGGCGACATCGATTCAGCAGACTCTTTTCTTGCAGACTATGATTTAATTGTAACGACATCCGAGAAGCTCGACTCTTTGATAAGGCACCATGCGTCCTGGATTTCAAACATTGCAACTATTGTTGTAGATGAGATTCACTTGCTTAATGATACGGAAAGGGGCCCAACTTTGGAGATATTATTGACAATTTTAAAACAATTATTAAAAAATGCGCAAATAATCGCATTGAGTGCTACAATAGGCAATGCAGAAGAACTTGCAGAATGGCTTGATGCAGAGCTTGTTGTTGATGACTGGCGCCCTGTAAAGCTGCACAAGGGCATTTATTACGATGGAAAGATTGAGTTTTATTGACAGGCAAGAGCCCATGACTTATCTTATGCCAATCCGATATTCTTAAGTATTTTCTCCTTGTCAAATGGCTCTAGGTCAGAATATTTTTGGCCTACCCCAAAAAACATAATAGGCTTTTTTGTCACATAGCTTACAGAAACAGCAGCTCCGCCTTTTTCATCTATGTCTGCTTTAGCCAGAATAATGCCGTCAATTCCTACAGCGTCATTAAATGTTTTTGCCTGATCAATGCAATCATTGCCTGCAATAGATTCACCTACAAATATTTTAAGGTCAGGTTTAGTCACTCTGGTAATTTTTTTAAGTTCATCGATGAGATTAATATTACTATGCATCCTTCCTGCAGTGTCAATTAGAACAGCATCAATGTTTTTTGCCTTCGCATGCTTTATTGCGTCAAATGCAACTGCAGAAGGGTCAGCACCATAATCGTGCTTGATTAATTTCACCCCTATTCTATCAGCATGATGCTGCAATTGCTCGATTGAAGCAGCCCTGAAAGTGTCGGAAGCAGCCAAGACGCATGAAATTTTTTTGTCTTTAAGCATATTTGCGAGCTTAGCAATGCTTGTTGTCTTTCCACTTCCGTTTATCCCAAAAAAAGCAATAACATATGGTTTATCTTTTTTATTTTTTATTTCATGGAGCAAATCTATATTGCTGATTTCAAACAAATTTTCTATGGAATTCTTTAAAGTTTCTTGGATTGTTTGTTCCACTTTAGTCCTTGTTATTGGTTTTTCAACAAGTTCCAATTTCAGATCACCTTTTATCTTCTCGATTACTTCAACAGCAACATTGTTTTCCATCAATGCCAGCTCCAAATCCCAGAATAACCTGTCAAACTGCCCTTCGCTTATTTTTGTCGTTATTATTTTTTCTTTTATCGACTTAAAGAAGCCCTTTTTTCCAGGCTCTTCTTTAATTATTTTTTGCCCTTCTTCGATTTTTTTTGTTGGCTGGTGCTTTATCCCTTCTTTTAGTGGAGTTTCGGCTTTCTTATGCTCTATTTTTGATTCAAATTCTTCTTTATACTCAAGTTTTGGTCTGATTTCTTCTTTAAAAACCAATTCCTTTTCTTTTTCTACTGCTTTTTCTTCAACAATCGCTTTTTCTTCTTTGCCGGCAAATTTTTCCTTTAACTTTGCAAAAAACCCTTTTTCTTCCTTTTCTTCAGCCTGTTCTAAAGGTTTTTCTTCTGCTTTACCCTCTTCCTCTACGCTTTTAGAAATCTTTGATACAGCGCTTTTTAGCTTTTCTTTCAGGAATTTGAACATTTTTTATTAGCTTATGTTTTTTATTAATGTATTATTTGTTAATGTTTTAGGTTCTTCTTGCCTTCTACAGTCACATGCGAGGTTCGCAAACCTCGCTCACCAACTCACTGGCACATCCAATAAATTTAATCTTTTAAAAAATAAGAACGGTTTACTGTTGTTGTGAAATCAGATTCTGCAGCTTCATTTCAAGCTGTGCGGCATGGCTTGTAATCCTCTCCAGCTCGTCTACCATCTGCTTTTGTATTTTTCTTATTTCTTCCATTTGCCTTTGAATAAGTTTTTTTGTTGATGTGATGTCTTTTTTGACAACAATATTCGCGCCAACATTTACCAGCACCTCTGATGTGTCTTCAATGCTTGCTCTGGCAAAAATTCCAGAGCTTAATGGCACAAAAACTTCTTTTCCAGCTTTAACTTTATCGAATTCATCCAAACTGTTGTTTGTTGCATTAAGCTCAATCAGCTGGTGCGTCACTGCCTCTAATTGCTTCTGCAGTTGCTTGATATGCTGGTCAAGCATCTGGAATTCCATGTACATTTCCTGCGCTTTCTTTTCTTTCTCTTCCATGTTATTTTAAATATTGCTTATTTTTTATTGCGTTTTTTATTTAATGAACTTTTTATTATTAAATTTTTAATTTTTTCTCCAGCTTTTTATACATTTCCTCATAAACAACACCCATCGGCAGCCCTTCATGGGTTCTTTTGATGGTTTCCGCCAATAAAGGCGCAATTGAAATCGGCTTGAGCTTGCTTATCATTTTTTCCTTTGGTATTTCTATTGTGTTTGTAATAACTACTTCCTTGACCTGAGATTTGCTTATTCTTTGTATTGCTGGCTCTGACAATACGCCATGTGTTGCCAGTGCATAAACCTCTTTGGCGCCAAATTTTATTAAGATGTTCGCTGCTTCTGTAACTGTGCCTGCTGTGTCTATTATGTCATCAACCAGAAAAGCAGTTTTTCCCTTGACATTTCCTATTACATTTTCCACTTCAGCGACATTTGGCTCAGGCCTTCTTTTGTCCACAATTGCAATAGGAGCATTAAGCACCTTTCCAAATGACCTTGCTCTTGCAGCGCCTCCTGCATCAGGGCTTACAACAACAATATTCTTTGATTTCTTGCCTGCTATGTAATCTCCAAACAAGGGTATAACATCAAGGTTGTCGCTCGGAATGTCAAAGAATCCCTGGACTTGGGGAACATGCAGGTCAAACATTATAACCCTGTCAACCCCGGCAGTTTCAATCATATTGGCAACAAGCTTTGCTGTAATTGGCTCTCTTGCCTTTGTTTTTTTATCCTGCCTGCAGTACCCATAGTAAGGAATAACGGCTGTTATCTTATCAGGAGACGACCTTTTCAAAGCATCTACCATAATCAACAGTTCCATCAAATTCAGGCTTGCATCCGGGGAAGTTGGTTGTATCACATAGACATCGCAGCCGCGCACGCTTTCAAGCACCCTGCAGTAAATCTCGCCATCATGAAACCTCTTGATTTCAACAGGGGTTAAAGGGATTTTTAGTATTTTAGCTACTTCATCAGCGAGTTTCCTATTTGCTGTTCCAGAGATTAGTTTGAAATGTTTAGCAAGCAAAAAAACCACCATGATTTATAGTTTATAGAATAGATAACTGTTTAAAAAGATTTGGGTTTTATTGAGTAAATTAAATCTTACTAAACAAAAAAATCAATAAAATAAAGAACATTCCGATTATTATAAAAACTATTCCATAAATACCAACATAAAATCCAGGTTTAGTATCAACTAAATCTTCTTTAACTAATTTTAAATTACTTATTTTATTTTCTTTTTTCAGTTTTTTCTTAAAATCTGCAATCTTTTTTGCTAAAACTTCTGGAAATGTTGAAGCAAGATAACCGCAAGAATTGCATTTATATTTGGCAGGAGTACCATAATCCCAAACTACAGGATTAGAAAAATCGGTTTGAACATTAATTGAACCGCATTTAGGACAAATTTTTATAAAATTTTTTGATTTTTTATATTTTATTTTTGATTTTTTCATTTCAAATTGAACTTAATTTTCAAACAACATTGCTCTTTTCTTCCACTTTACTTTCTTCCTTTCTTTTCAACAAAACCTCTATTTCGCCAAAAGGAATGTCCTGCACAAGCTCTATTTTGTTTTGCTGCGCCAGATGGAGCAGTGGAATAAAAGTATGAACCTTGTCTTCTTTTGATTCTGAAGGCAACAGCTTTGAAAATGTAAGCTTGTCCTTCAAAGCGTTTATAAAAAAAGATTTTATCCTGCCGTAAACTTCCCTTATGATTTCAGTTATGTCCTTTTTCTTTTTAGGCGCTTCAAGGTTAAGGGGCGGGATTGAATTAAGCAATCTTCTTTTCTTTACCTCTAAAGCTCTTTCAAGAGCTTCAACAAGGTCGAAAATTGAGACTTTTCTTTTTCTTGGCTGAGGGGTTCTTGGTATTAAAGTTGGTATTTCGCCCAATTTAGGGATTTGGCTTGTTTCATCGAAGCCAAGCTCTTCAATCTCTTCTTCAACGCCAATTAAAAGCCTGTCAAGCTCGCTTAAATCCTCCCCTACAAGCTTGTTGGACTTTATTTTAAGCAATATTGCGGCAGCCAGCAAAACCTTGCCAGAAACCCTGAAATCATGCTCTTTAAGGGTTCTAAGCATGCCAATGTATTTCTGAGCCAGAATGCTTACATCTATGTCCCAAGGGTCCATCTGCTCGCTTTTGACAAGCTCATAGATTATGCTCTGCCAAGTCACTTCATCAGCTTTAGAGAAGATTATATTAAAAATCCTTTCATGAGGGTCCATTTCAGATTATTTCCATGCTTTATAATATATAAATTTATTCATTATAGAGTAAAAAATAGAAAGTTATTTAAACTAGCTGCCGAAAGATTCCCATGTGTTTTGATGAAAACAATTAAGTTGTCCAAACACGATAAGTATGTCTTAGAGTTAAGCAATAAAATAAAAGATAACTATGATTCTATATCTGTGAATGTGCCTGTCAAATATTCAAAGCGTTCTCTGGGAGAGGTGGACATTCTGGCAAAAAAGGGCAACAGGTTTGATTTGTATGAAGTAAAGTGCTCCTACAGGATTCTGAAAGCAAAGAAGCAGTTAAACAGGCTAAAGAAATACCTAAAGTTTGAAAACGCAAGAAGCTATTTCTACTGCGGAAATTCCAAATTGTTGGTGACTGTTTGAAATTTTATATATTTTATAAAAATCAATCTGCCTTCGGCAAATTTTAGTGCTCGGCGTAAATTTTCCCGACATTAATTTACGCCTCGCCCATTATTTGCAATATATTGGCGAGGTTTTGCGATATGTCGATAAATGCTTCGCATTTTCGATCATGCTCAAAAATCTTTGATTTTTGACATGACAGGAAAGCAAAACCTAGCACTAAAATTGCGAAGCGGATTGAATATAATTATTATAAAGACTCAAATTGATTTCAAAACCTTTTTATACACTTTATCAATACAAAATCCTTTATTTGGGCCTGTGGTCTAGCGGTTGCACAGATTATGTTGCCGCAGATGACAACACCCTTACACGGTGTAGGTCACCAGTTCGAATCTGGTCAGGCCCATTGCGCCAGTGATCTAGTGGCTATGATAGGGCCTTGCCATTTAAGCAGAAAGGCTCTCACCCGAGAATTTTAGCACAGTCTAAAATCGGGACTTCGAATCTCGGCTGGCGCATTTTATTTTTAGAATTACTTACTTTTACACTCAATTATTCTTTCTTCAGTCACAATCACATCAACAGGCACGTCATGCATCTCTCTTGGTATTTTGTCAATTACTTGAAAATCAAAAGCCAAGCCAATTTTAATTGCTTTTGGCACTTTTTTAAGGAACTTGTCGTAATAGCCAAACCCGTACCCTATTCTGTGGCCTTCTTTGTCAAAAACAATGCCTGGCACTAAAACCAAATCAATATTTTTATAAGCAGTCTTCATTGCCTCAATTGGCTCAAGAATTCCAAATTTTCCGCTTGGGACAAGGTTGTCAAAATCAATTATTAGAGACGGCTCAATTTCGTGATGCACAACTTTTGGGACAACAGCTATCTTGCTTTTTAAGGCATCTTTTATTATAAAATGTGTGTTAACTTCGCTGTTAATAGAAACAAAAAACATTATTGTTTTGGATTTTTTAAATTGTTTAAGACTGAATAAATTGTTTTGTATTTTATGGCTTTTTTCTAGTATTTCCTCTTTTGATAATGAATTTCGTTTTGAAAGTGTTAATTCTTTTAATTGATTTTTCATGCAGAATTAAATTTCAATCAATCAATAAAAACCTTTCTAATCCCTTCCAATCAAATCAGCTGTTCCTGCCCCTAATGCTGCCAGAACCGAAGTCACAGCGATTTGCTTGTACAAGCCAACAAGGTCCGATAAGTCGACCTGGTTGAACAGAAAGAATATCACCAAAATCACTACAATGGACGTCATGAATATTACTGTAGCCCTTATTGGAACTACGCCCAACACTCTTTTTTCCTTAATCTCCCTGTAGCCTGTTTCATACATGAGGATGATTATCAGCAGGTATGAGAAAATAATCAAAACAGTGGCTCTTGCTGCTGTTATGTCTTTTGCTATCTCTTTGCCATAAACAAATGCAAAATGTGCAACAACGCCAATAAAAGCGCCTATAATCCCTTTGTTTAAATCTTTCATATTGAACTTTGTTAATGGCTTTTGTGTCACTTCTTCTTTGATTTCCTTTTCCAATTTTTCAATTTCCTCTGTTTCCTTTTCAATTTTCCCTTCTTCTTCTGCGATTATACCCTCTTTTTTCTCTATTTTTTTTTGTTCTTCTTCAACATCTTCCATCTTGCGCTCTATCTTCCTTTCTTCGGCAAAAACTCCAAATTCCCGCAAAGCTTTCTTTATTGGTTTTTGGATTTCAGCAGATTTTTCCAAAATTTTTTTTCGAGACTTAGCCTTCCTGACTTTTTTCTTAGAACTAGTCGTATGCTTAAATTTTCCTCTTTTTTTAGCCATTATATTAAAGTTTTGTTTAGAATATTTAAAGTTTTTTATTTTAAGCAATTGAAATTAACTTAAAATCCTTTCCATATGATTAACTCTCTTATCTATTAGTTTTTTTGTGCCAATATCTTCTCTATGAAAAATTTTCCCTTTAATTGATTTTGTGGACCCTTCTGCAATCCTTTCTGCTTTTTCCAAATCATCTGCAATGCCCAAGCATGCAATTGCCCTTGAAGCGGTTGTATACAATCCGTCTTGTCTTTGTTCAACAGAAGCGTAGTAGAGTTTTGAGTCATTTGGAATTTTTTTAATTATAATTTTTTCATTTTTAATGGGATTGTCTGGATAGCCTTTAGGCACAACATATTTGCAAACAGTTGCCTTTTTTTGGAATTTTATTTTTATTTTATGCAATTGCTGCTTTAATACAGCATTGCAAACATCAACAAAATCCGTCTCCATTAATGGAAGCACATTCATTGCCTCTGGATCGCCAAGTCTTGCATTGTACTCGAGCAATTTAACCCCATTTTTTGTGACAATCAAGCCAGCATACATGATTCCCTTGTAAAATTTATTGGTTTCCCGATGCAGCGCTTTTGCAACTTTTTGAGTTATCTTTAGCCCTTCTTCAACATCCTTTTTTGTTAGGAACGGAAGCAAATGGTCTTCGCAGGAATACGAGCCCATGCCACCTGTATTCGGCCCCTTGTCATCAACAAAAGCCCGCTTGTGGTCCTGCACAGGAGGCATTGCAACAACTGCTTTGCCATCTGTCAAGCACTGTAAGGAAAATTCCTCCCCTTCCAGCTTTTCTTCAACAACAACATATTTGTGTGTTTGAAGAACTTCATTGCAATATTCAATCGCCTCTTTTTTTGTCTTGAAATGGTCGCCTTGGACTTTTACGCCTTTGCCTCCTGTCAGTCCATCGGGTTTAATGACGCATTGCTCTAATCCACCAATAAATTTTTTTGCGGCATTGATATTATTTTTATTAAAAATCTCAAATTTTGGATTTCCGTCAATTTTGTATTTTCTCAATAAGTTTCTTGTAAAAGCTTTGCTTGTTTCAAGCCTTGCAAGGCTTTTAGTTGGACCAATTGAATTAATTTTTAGTTCCTTTAATGAATTCACAACGCCATTGCTTAAAGGCTCTTCAGGCCCTATAAAGGCAAAATCAGGTTTTATTTTTAATGCAAAATTTCTTATCTTTTGTAAATCATTATAATTCCCAACTTCAAAATTCTTTGATAAAGAAATAATTCCAGGATTTTTGGATTTTAGGTAGGAATATAATATTGTGTCTTTGTTCTTTTTTAGAGTTTCTGCTATAACATGTTCTCTTGCGCCGTTGCCAATTAGTAATATTTTCATCAAATCGTCACAGTAAAGGGGTTTTGCAGGATTGTTTTATATTTCTTTTGATTTGATTTTCGCATTAAAAATCCCGTTTCACGTATTTTTATATAGTTTATATAAAAGGCGATAAATTTAAATATGGTAAAAGCTTTCGATTAGTAGAAATGTATGTAGGGGCAAAGAAACTGCATAGAATTCCAAAATCTATAGCAGATTAATCTTTGACCCATAGTTTGGAGACTATAAGCTAAAATTTTATTGACGTTTAAAAATGGCAAACAGAATCATAGTGGTGAGACATGAAATCACCCCAGATAATGTTAGAGGTGAGGTTCAAGGAGATTCCGATCCACCATTAAGGCCACAACGCGGTTCGCCAAAAAGAATCTACGATTTAACGGACAAATTAGCTAGAGAGATTGGTCCAAGTTCGGAAATATATGTTTTTT
>Ga0209541_10010486_pt1 | contig 14752 bp, 12 predicted proteins | sample RifCSPlowO2_01_FD_184027 | JGI IMG/M metagenome (GOLD analysis project Ga0209541, IMG submission 184027) | Groundwater microbial communities from Rifle, Colorado - Rifle CSP2_plank lowO2_0.1 (SPAdes) (version 2) | ecosystem: Environmental > Aquatic > Deep subsurface > Groundwater | place... | reverse complement strand
TTATCTCGATCCGTTTCCGACGGTTAATCTTGAAGCAATGGCATCGGCAAAGCCGGTTATAGGCACTTGCTTTGGCGGCACGCTGGAAGCAGTGATAAATAATGAAACCGGCTATATTGTAAATCCGTATAATGAAAAAGAATTAGCCGAAAAAATTATTGATTTGCTTAAAAATAAAGAAAAAGCCATAGCATTTGGAAAGGCGGGGCGCGAAAGGGTAGAAAAAGTATTTAATTTGGAAATTCAAGTTAAAAAAACTCTGGCACAATATGAAAACATTGCTAAAAAAATCAGCTAAGATTATCAGAGAAAAAATTAAAAGAATGCTTATTCCATATGCGAAATATAGAATAAGGCATCTTGATCCCAAGGAAGCGGAAGTCGGCGCTCTTGTTGATTTTGTTTTTGATAAATTTGCCGGGCTAATCGCCCCCGCCCAAGTGATGTCCGAAATTGTTTCGCTTGCTGAATTGGTAAAAAAATTAAAGCCAAAAACCGTTTTGGAAATAGGAACCGCCAGCGGAGGGACTCTTTTTTTATTTTCCCGTCTTGCCGACTCTGACGCAAAAATAATTAGCATTGACCTCCCTGGAGGCGAATTTGGGGGCGGTTATCCCGAATGGAAAATGGATTTATACAAAAATTTTTCTTTGCCTTTTCAAAAATTATATCTTTTGAGGGGCGATTCTCATTTGGTCTCCGTTAAAGAACAAGTTAAAAAAATAATAGGAACGGCGCCGGTTGATTTTCTTTTTATAGACGGCGACCATACGTATGAAGGAGTAAAAAAAGATTTTAATATGTATTCCCCGCTGGTAAAAAAGGGGGGGATTATTGCATTTCATGATATTGCCCGGCATCCGCCGGAAAAGGATTGCAATGTCCGGCGATTTTGGGAAGAAATTAAAAAAGAAGACGACGAGGAATTTATTGAAAATCCAAATCAAAAATGGGCGGGGATAGGAATTTATCGCCCGTAATAAATGCCCAATGCAAGAAAGGAATTAAGCGTCCGGCCGATAATCCTTGCCATAACCAAACCCATCAAACCGTATAAAGGCGTTAAAATCACCATTGCCAAAATTTGGAAAAGGGGAGAAATAATGTTGAATAAATACAATTTTTTAATTTTTTTATGCGCGGACAATGCGCCCATAATGAGTGTCGGCGGGGCATTCAAAATCGATAGGGCAAAAATTTGCGACAGAAACACGGCATCAACATATCGGGGAAAAACTATTTTATAGAATAAAGGCGCTAAAACAATATAAATTCCGATTACCAGTGCCACAAAAACCGACAAAATAATAATCTTTTTGGTCATTGTCTTCTTCAGTTCTCCCTCGCTTCTTTCCGAGAATTTCGGCAAAGCCAAATCCGACAGGCCTTTAAGAAGTCCCTTAATTTGCTCCGGCGGAGCGGTAGCAAGCGCGTAAGTGGCGAGATTTGCCGGTCCCAAGAAATGAAAAGCTAAAAATTGGTCAATGTAGGGCGTGACCATGGAAATGACGTTTATTAAACTCAAATGTTTGGCATAGGCCAGTATTCCCGGATCGTTTTGCAATGGCGTTTTAGCCGCTTTAATTTTGGTTTTTATGAAGAAAAATATATTCGGCAAAATATTGGCAAATATGTAGGTGCTTATAATATATACAATATTATTTGTCAGATAAATGGCGGCTATTAAAACTAAAGCGGTAAATATTTGGCCGGTTATTCCGTAAAAAGCCAATGTTTTAAATTCTTTTTTCCCCACTAAATAAGCATTGTAAATTTGGAAGCTATTTAAAAACGGAATAAATATCGCGCTTACAAAAAATACGGTTGCCAGTATTTGACTGCCGTTATAAAGATAATATCCGCCGATCAATAAAGCGGCTAGCGTTCCCCAAATACCATAGCGCATTTTTTTCTTTAACCCCAGAACAAGCGAACTTTCAAAACCGCGGGCAACCGATTGGATAACCGCCGTGTCCATTCCCGGCAGGGCAAAAATTCCAAGAACGGAAATCCAGGCAAGAATATAGCTATATGTGCCGTAAATTTCTTTCGGAAGCAAGCGGGCAAAAAAGAAAGCCAGCGCAAAATTAGCGGCAACCGAAAAAAAATTATTCAGCGTAAGCGCGGACCCTCCTTTAATTATGTAGGCGATATTTAAACCGAGAAAATCGGAAACTCTATTAAGCCAGTTTTTGATTTTTTCGCGAATTTCCATTGGTTTTTATTATGCCTTATAATATAGTATGATAGCAAATATGAATTTTCGTAAATTTATTGAAAAATTGGCGATATTTTTTATTTTTTTTATCGGTTTGTCGGCGATTTTTTGGCCGATTTTATTCGGGGATAAAATAATAAATGATTTTTCCGGCCTTGGTTCGGCGCAATATAAATTTTTGGGCGATTTCGGGGAAGGCCTAAGGCAAGGATCTTTGCGGTTATGGTGGGCAAGCTATTTATCCGGCTTTCCCGTATATCTTACACAGGTCGGATTTTTTAATCCTTCAATTTTTATTTTCTATAAATTTTTTAGCGGATTTCAGCTTTATAATTGGCTGACTTTTTTTAATTTTCTTGCCGGGGGGTTGGCGATGTACTGGCTGGCAAGAAATTTATCATTGTCCAAAGTTTCATCCGTGATTGCCGGCCTTGCCTATATGTTAAGCCAAAATAACCTTTATTGGGGTCCCACCATTCCGTTTACCAATGTTTTTCCGTTTATACCGCTGTTTTTTCTGGCGCTTTTAAAAATATCAAGAAATCGGAATTGGTGGTGGCTCTGGGGGAGTTTAATTTCCGCTTATGGCTTGACTGCCGGAGAAACGCAAATTGTTTTTTACACTTTTGCTATCGGCTTTTTCTGGGCGTTATTTTTGGATTATTCCGGTAAAAAATGGAAAACGATTAGGGGATATTTGGCGATTGGCGCCGCCGGATTCATTCTGGCAAGTTTTTGGATTCTACCGGTTTTAAATTATTTGAAATTTACAACTCGCAACTCCGCTCTAAGTTTTCAAGATATGCCTTATGATTTTATGCATATTGCCGATCTTTTAAGATTTTTTTATCCGTATATCCAATTTCCGCAATTCACCGGTTTGGCGAGTTTGGGGCTAATTGCCAATTATTATGTCGGCGCGCTTACAATCCTCTTGGCTATCGCGGTCTCATTCTTGGTTAAAAAAAATAAGCTCATTGCTTTTTGGGCGGGGATTGCCGTTTTTTCTTTATTGGTTCGAATCAAATGGACGGGGATTTTCTGGTTAATGCATTTTTTGCCCGGCTTTAACCGTTTCCGCGGTGTTTTTCACTGGTCGTACATAGGCGGCTTTGCCTTGGCGCTTTTAGCCGGTTTTGCATTAGATAATTTAGAACAAATTAAAGAATCGCGATATTTTAAAAAATTTGTCGGCGCGCTTAAAATTTTTGGCTGGGCAAATATTATCGCAGTTGCCGGCGTATTTTTCGTCGGTTTGTTGCGCGACCAAATTTTGGCCGGCATTTTTAAATTTTTTGACACCAAAATTTATTCGCAAACAAGACAATTTCCCGTAGAGCATTACCACAACGTTATCGTTTCCGAACTGGATAAATTTTTGAACGCTTTTAGTTTAGGTAATTATCATTTCGCCGTATCATTTTTAAGCGTTTTAACGGCGATTCTGATTTTTATTTTATATCAAAAAGGGAAAATCAATTTTAATCATTTTAGAAAGATGGCGCTGATTTTCATATTTTTAAATTTAACTTTGATTTGGCAGGGATATTATGAATTTATTCCGCAATCCAAGATAACCAATTATCCCGATACAATTCGGTTTATTAAAAGTCAGATCCCGCATACCAATACTCCAATACAGCGATGTATTGGAGTAGAGTGCGACAAGAAAGTTAATGAGCTTTATAGATTTTTTAGATTTTATCCGCCGGAGTCGTATCAGCAATTTGAAGTTTTTAATGTTAAAGATTGGACCGACTATAAACTGAAAACAATGGAGTCCAATATTGGAGTTTATTTTGGGATGGATACTTTCGGCGGCGTTGAACCTTTTATGTCGGGACGAATCGCCAATGTATTTAACGAAATCGGTTTTGAACGGCCATCAACTATTTCTGCCGAACCATGGCTCCGTTCAACAAAATTATCTTTGAACGACAAAATCTCCCGTTTTTCTTCTCCTCAAAACCAGAATCTCCTCTCAATGCTCAATATTAAGTACATTTTTTCTTCATTTAAACTCCCGAATTTTAAACTTGTTTATCAAACCACCGCCACTGAAAAAAACATTCCGATATATATTTACGAAAATCCTGAAGTCTTACCCAGAATTTATTTCGCCAATAATGTTAAATTTGCAGATTCAAAAAACGCTTTTGATGACTTACTGAAAGTAAAAGATTTCAGAGAATTGACGTTAATTGAAGTAAACCCCGAAGCTCAAATCCAAGTTTCAAATAAAATCACAACTCTCAATTTCCAAGAATCGAAAATAAAGGTTGAGGAATTCGAGCCCCAGTCGGTAAGAATCAAAGCCAAAACAAGCCAAGATCAGTGGCTTATCTATGGCGATGCCAATCTGCCGACCTGGGAAGCCTATATAGACGACCAACGAACCCCGATTTACACCGCTAATTACTTATTCAAATCCGTTTTTGTGCCCGAAGGGGAACACGAGATAATATTCAAGTATCCTAATTTGTGGGGACAGTTTAAATACTCTTTTCGTAATTTATTATTGTATTAATTTTTTCGCACCGAGTCTTTTATTGTATTTAATTTTTAATTAAACTCTTTCATTTAATATTTTATTTAATATTAAATCTTGTATAAAAATATTTATTCCCTCACAATACGACTATCGATAAATTGTGAGGGGATTATTTTAATATACAATTTTTTTTAAATATGTAATTCTATAATTCTTAATCTTAATACAATTTTCACATATGCTGCGAGGCAAATCCTTAACTAAAGAAGTTCTGTTTATGGTTGCTGTTGGCCCAATTCTTTTATCTTCATTTTTTCTGCCTAACGCCCCTCAAATTTTAAAGCCATTAATTAAATGGCGCAAAAATTGGGGTAAAATAGATAGGCGGCGTATTCAAGACGCCATAAATCGTCTTAATAACAAAAGATTGATAGAATTAACGGAAAATGGCTACGAGCTTTATATAAAAATTACCGCTAACGGCAAAGATTTATTAAAGAAATTTGATTATGATAATTTAGAACTGCCGCGATCCAAAACATGGGATAGAAAGTGGCGTTTAGTTATTTTTGATATCCCGGAAAAAAATAAAAAAGAACGCCTGGCTCTTTCTAAGAAATTAAAAGATATAGGTTTTTATCCTATTCAGAAAAGCGTTTTTATTTATCCGTATGACTGTCACGACGAGATTGATTTTATTTGCGAGTTTTTATTGATTAGTCGTTACGTGAATTATTGCGTGGTTGAATCTCTGGATAAGAAAGAAGGGGATTTATACCATTTCTTTAATTTACGGCTTCCATAGGGTTTTATATGTTCTACTCACCGGATTTCTCCTCATAAGACGACGATAGTAAAGTTGTGAGGGGGGGGAGATTTAGTAATTCCTTGAATTAATTTAAAGAAACAAATTAATTTAAAAATTAGTAGCTTTATTATGAATTAGTGGCTTTATTATTATGGGACGGTTTTATTTCGGGCCGACGGTAAAAAGATATTGGCCCTGAATGTCCATAATGGAGGAGATATTTCTTAGATTTTTTGTCGTTAGTTCTTGGCGGATTTTTTCGATATCATTTTTGTTTTCCGAGATTACGAATGAATAAAATGGATATTTGGAGCGGTTTCTAAACCACCAAAAATCGACCAACAAATCTTTTGTGTTAGCAAAATCTACCATCGGCATTCCCATGTAATACTCCATATTAAATGTCGGGAAACTGGATTTCCAAATCGGATTTTTAGGATATATTCGGAAAGTCATTTTTCCTTCGCCGGGATAAAATTTCTTTATTTCTTTTGAAAATTCAATCACTTTTTGGTCCGGCTTGTTGTTCGGCCATTCTTTCACATAAACCCAGGTGCTATAAAATTGAGCCGACCAAAGGATTAATATTATAGCTGTCAGAATCCAAAAATAATACATCTTATAAATATTTAATTCTTTTTTCTTTAAGACATTGATTATAAAAACGCTTGAAGCGCCTATCAAAAGCCCCCAGAACGATGCCGTAAGAATTCCTTGATACGACCAATGTCCTGTCACATTTATAAAAAACGGCTGAGCCACGGCGGCAATTGCTAAAATGAATATAATTTTAAAGTAATTAACATCAAGACCAATTTTTTGCCTGAATTTCCAAAGAATGCTAAAAATTACTGCTGCGTTTGTTAAAGCAACAACCATCTTCTTGAAAATAAAGATTGTTTTAATAGATGTCATTGAAACAAATGGTGTAATAAGTCCTACAATGAAGTTTCTTGCGGAGCCAATGGCTCTCCCGGTGTAAGAAATATATATATCGCGCGCAGTATCGGTCCAGCCCAGATACCAAGCATTTTGAAGAACCTGCAACGCAAATCCCAATATTGGTGCCAAAGCCCAAAGCAACCATTTTCGCCAAAGAAATTTTTTAAAAACTATTGCGTCATATAAAACAAGCCAAACAAAAATGAAAAAAGTTGTGTCATAGGAACTTAAAGAAAGTCCGAGGTATAAAAACCAGATTGTTAGATTATATCGCTTGTAAATTTTATGATTTTCAAAATTACGGCCGGCTAAAATGCTCAAAAGCAAGATTAAAAAAGTAAAAAATATAGTAAGGGGCTGTGTTGATATTGAATCGGCATAATTTAAAAAAGCAACCGAAAATCCGTAATAAATGGAAGCGATTATGGCCGTGGCTCGAGTGGAAATTGATTTTATAAACAAATAAAAAAGAAAAAGCGCGGCAAGAGAAATTAGCGTCGCGAATATTCTAAATATCGCCCGGCTTTCTATGCCGATTTTTGCCATGAAAGCGTAAGGAACAAGGTAGAGCGGCGGATAGTGGGTGTAGTAAATCCGGTTGCGTTTTAGGGCGCCGCCGAAATCATCTATTGTCCTGTTTCTAAATTCCGGTTCGTCCAAATATTTTATCAGTTTACTGTAAGGATTCGGAATAAAAAGAAAATAATTTTTAACAAAACCGTCTTTTGTCCAGTATTGGCTTGACATCAAGGTTTGGGCCGAACCAAAGCCCCAGCCGTCCCAGCCGTTTTCATCTAAGGCCTTGATGCTTAGATATAAGCCCAAAATTAAAATAATCGTTAAAATTATTAAATTATTTTTTAGGAAACCAGCCATTGATTTTTTAGGTTTTATTTGTTATTATAATAACACAATTTGGTTTAGTTCATTAAAATATAACATAAGGAGGGAATATTGATGAAATCCAGTTTCAGGATTCTTTTTGGAATGAGGGACGACGGCCAGATGACCGAGCCGATGGCTTTAATGCTGCTTTCGGCTTTGGCTAAAAAATATTTTGACGTTGAAGTCGGTCTTTGGGTAATGGAAAGAGATGACCTTTGCGATACGATTAAAAGATTTCATCCGGATATAGCCGCGTTTAGCGGTATAACCGGTTCGCATAAGTATTACATTGAGGCTGCTTACAGAATTAAAAAAATTGATAAACGTGTGAAAATTATTGTTGGCGGACCGCATTTTACGTTTTTCCCGGGCGAAATTGTTCATCATAGTTGTATTGATGCGCTATGTGTTGGAGAGGGTGACGATGCTTGGGTGGAGTGGCTTTCGGCGCTGATAAACAATGGGAACCAAAACGAGATTCCGAATATCGTTACCCGGGAAAATATGAACCACATTCTGAATGGCAACGCTTTAAATCCGGAATTTATGCGCGGCAGAAAAACCAATCTTGATGATTTGCCTTTTTTGGATCGGGGACTAGTTTACGACAATACCGAATTCAGATATCGCTACAAGCGGACAATTATGGCCTCCCGAGGCTGTCCTTTCCGTTGTACCTATTGCTTTGAACATCAGTGGAATGAACTGTACCGAAACGTTAGAAATTCCGGCGCCATAAGACAGCTTTATAGCGTTGATCGGCTTTTAGACGAGCTTGGAGATTTTACGAGGCGCTACGACACGCGCTTTATTAAGTTCTATGACGACGTTTTTCCTCCTTTTCCCAATCTTAAAGAAAAAACTTGGCATGAAGAGTTTTGCGAAAAATATCCGAAGCGAATCGGTTTGCCGTTTCATGTCTTGACCCGTTGCGACTTGGTAGTTAATCTTTTGGAGAATCATGACGCGGACATTTTGACGAATCTAAAAAAAGCCGGGATGGCTTCGGTTTCCATGTCAATTGAATCCGGCAATCAGTTTATTCGCGATTACGTGATAAGGCGGGATATGACAAAAAGCGATATTGAAAAAGCTTTTAGTCACGCTTGGAAGATTGGTTTGCCGACTTTTTCTAACACCATTTTGGGTATTCCGGCGCCCATTTTGTCAAAACCCGAGGAAATCGTCAGACAGTTTGAAATTTTAAGCAAGCTTAACGGCTGCCGAATTAATCCTAAAAAAGCTGGTTTGCGAGAAAGTTACAAGGAATATGATAAGGAATCAGTGCGTTTTACCTTAGCGCGAAAGCCGGGATTTCCGGAATTTCCGATTTTATTTCCATATCCAAAAACGAAAGCTACGCAATGGTGTGTCAAAATCGGCGCTTTTGACGGAAATTTCAGCAAACTCCATGAAAGTTATCAGGAGGTTTCCTATCTTGATTGCTATGATTCGGAATACAAAAAAGTGATGCATAATCTGGCGCTTTTGGGAAGTTTCTGCGCTCTGTTTTCCGGCAGCAGGAATTTTCTGATGCAATGGCTGAATCCATTGGTTCAAAAAATCTGTCTTGACTGGCTGACAGAAGTCATCCACCCAAAAGCAACAAGGTTTTACGGTTGGCTTTATGTGTTTTCCAAACATTGGATGCACTTTCACCGAACTTACCCGATGAAAACCAGTTTTAGAGAAAGGTTCAGGTTTTTTAGAAAGTTGATTGAGCTTGATTTCTTCAAGCAGTTCAAAGAAAGGAAAAAGAAATTCTTACATCGTTCGGAACGTCAAGGACAAACTCTCGGCGGTCCTCCTTCAATTTAATTTTTAGAAACAACGAGCGCTTGACGCTCGTTTTATTTTGGCCAAATTCGTTGAATTAAAGTATAATATTTCAAAGTGTTTCTATAATAAATATAATATGAAATATAACCTTCTTTTAATAAGACATGGAGAAACCGACTGGAACAGAGAGAAAAGACTACAAGGAATTACCGATAATCCTTTAAATGAAAATGGTGAAAAATACGCTTGGCTTGTGCTGGAGAAGATTTTAGAAGCCAAGGAAAAGCCCATTGCGATTTATTCTTCTCCTCTAATAAGAGCCAGGCAAACCGCCGAAATATTTTCTGACCAATTGGAAATTCCGATAATTTATAATGACGATCTCAAGGAGGTTAATTGTGGAACTCTGGAAGGGTTGACTTGGAACGATATTAAAAAAATGACGGGAAAAGACATAGAACCTCTCTATGAAGCTTTCCAGTTTGATTACACGCCTTATGGCGGAGAATCAATACAGCAACTACGTGTACGCATGAAAAACTTTGAAGAATTTTTAAATTCAAAAACTGAATCTTTTGTTCAGACCTTTATTGTGATTTCTCATGGTACATTTATTAAATTGTTCTTAAAAGAAAAAACCGGAAAGCATTTTGAAGGAGATTTTGTTTGGCCGGTAACATATTTTCCAATTGAAATATAATAATAAGCAAGTTATTGGTTTATTGGACTAAACTTGACGGAATATATAGTATATGGTATACAGAGAATAAATTTAGTTAGATCTTTGACAAAGGAAATTAGGCAAAATAACAAAGAGAGGAGGTGATATTTATAAGGCAGGTTTGAAAAATAAAATCTAAAGGAAAAGGAGGGATAATTATGAAAAACAAAGTAGGAAAATCAGTTATGGAGAAAATTTCTAGTGAATTTCCTGTCACGGTAAATTATGCCGAAACAATTGAAGAAATGGTAGGAAAAAACAAATTCGACCGCGTAAATCCTAACATCAATCAGTATAATTTTCCTCACAACCGTCGAGATGGTATTCAAAAAATCACAATCAAACTTATTCGTCTTAATTTAGGTCGCGGGGAAAATATGGTAGCGGAACATGTGTGTTTTGCAATCAATCAATTGGACAAGAGGGGATTTCGGCCAGCTAACTTGCCAGAATTATTAGCTATAGACAAAGAGTACTCCAAAGAGTACTCCAAAAAATTTAATGTAACTCCCGTTGTAGGCTTCGATCCTACTCATGGAAGTCTTGATGGCAACCCTTACGGCATATATTTTGTCACAGAAAAACTGCACGAACTGCGTCTAATGTGGGGTGTATTTGATAAATATGAGGAATATCTGATAGCTGTGGTTCTTAAAAAACACGGCGAACCTTGTATATTAGATTTAGTAGAAGATGAGAGGTGTTCAGATTTGTTAGATGATGATTAGATAAAAACTAATTGAAGCCAAAGCCGTGTCGGGAAAAACCGACACGGCTTTTTATTTTTTTGTATTTAAATTTCAGAATTACAATTATCGTGGCGGAAATGAATGCTATTTTAATTTTAAGAAATGAATGTATCACAAGCGGCCTATAGGCACCTTATGATACTGCGTAATTTGCTCTATTATAAAGTTTACTTTATTTGTAGAATTTATATAATTTTATATAATTAAAATATGCTTATATTTTCAATTTTTGGTTTAGCCGGGCTTTTTATTATAAATATTTTTTTCGGAATGTATTATGGCTTTGGCCCAAGGCATTATTGGTTTTTTGAAGCGGAACATTTTTTGGGCGGCTTTTTTGTAGCGATGTTTTTATCCAATTTTACCGACTCGGTGGTTTCAATATTTCTTGGATTGGTGATAGTGACTTTTTTGTGGGAACTTTCGGAATATTTAATTTCGCAATTCCAAAAATCGGCAAATTATATGAAAAAGACATTCCATTTAAAATCAGTTGCAACCAGCTGGAAAGATACAATTTTAGACATTATTTTGAATTTTTTCGGCGCCGCTGTTTTTATTATAATTAAGTTTCTATTTTAAGAATTAACGCAAAAAATGACGATCGTCTAAAAGTGCGTTAATTTTCGAAGAGACTAAATGAGGTTGACGCTCGTTTTATTTTGTTGTAGGGTCTTTCTATAAGAATTTTCGGTCTTTTAAAAGTAAATAAATCATAGAATAGGAAGGAGGGAATCGAAATGGCTAAGATATTAATTGTCAAACTCGGGTATTCCGAGACGCTGGACGCTGAAATTTCCAGAAAGTCCAGTTTGGGCGATGTTTTGCGCACCACTGTTTTGCTCCATGCTTTTAAGAATGATGATGTGAGTTGGCTTGTTGACGAACACGCCTTTCCTTTGCTTGAAGGAAATCCTTATATCAGGCAGATACTGGTTTTTGATCTTATTTCTGTTCTTCAGTTGATGTCGGAAGAATTTGATATGATCATTAATTTTGAAAAAGTTCCGGGCATATGCGCTTTAGTCAGCAGAATTAACGCCTGGAAACACGCCGGTTTCAGATTTGATTCCAAAGAAGGGGTTGCGAAGGCTTATGATGGAGCGGAAGGCATATTATCAATGTGCCTGAACGTTGATGAGAAACGGAATGGTAGAATCTACTGGCAAGAAGCGCTCCTGGAGATGGTTGGGGAAAAGTGGAACGGGGAAGAATATATTTTGGGTTATAAGCCTACATCCGAAGAGAAATTTGACATCGGGCTTAACTATAAAGTAGGCGGAAAATGGCCTAATAAAGCCTGGCCGGAGGATTACTGGCAAAATTTATCCTACTTACTTTCCGGTAAATACACTTTTTCCTGGCAACAAGGAAGCGAAGACATAAAAGACTATATTGAATGGATAAATTCCTGTCGTTTAATTGTCACAAATGACAGTTTGGGTCTGCATATCGCGTTGGCGCTTAAGAAACGCGTTGTGGCCTTATTCGGTCCGACGGCTAACAGCGAGATATTTATGTATACTCGCGGCCTGATAGTTTTACCTGAAAACGACTACAATTGCTTGCCATGTCTGACTTCAACTTGCATAAAAGAAAAGTCGTGTATGGATGATATTTTTCCTGAGAGGGTCTTTGGGGCCATAGAATATATATGGAACGGAGGTGATTTAATTGAAAGATATAGTTATTCCGGAAAGATATAATTACATCGGAGTGTTTCTGACATTTGCCTGTAATTTGAAGTGTAGTTTCTGCATCAATGATTTTGAATCACCACCTAGACATCTAAGGAAAAGGCATTTAACGGGAGAGGAATGGCTTAGAGGATTAAATAGAATTATTTCTAGGCCGGATTTACCGTTGACTCTTCAGGGCGGCGAACCGACTCTTCACAAAGATTTTGCGAGAATAGTAAATGGAGTACGACGAGATCTGAATATTGATGTTTTGACAAATTTGCAGGATGAAAAAATTTTTCTGGAAAATATTGCTTCCGACCGTTTAAAACGGAAAGCACTCTATGCTTCAATAAGGGTAAGTTTTCATCCGGAACAGATGGATATTATGGAGTTGAAAAACAAAGTTTTAAGAATGCTCCGTGAAAATTTTTCCATCGGGATATGGGGCGTGATGCATCCTTGGCAAAAGAGTAGTGTGAAGAGCGCGCAGAAGTTATGTCAAAGAGAAGGCATTGATTTCCGAACAAAGGAATTCCTCGGGGAATATAAAGGGAAAATGTACGGCCAGTATAGATATCCTGAAGCGGTGGCAAAAGAAATACGCCGAAATGTGATGTGCCGGACAACAGAATTGCTTATAGGGCCTGACGGCGGCATCTACCGTTGCACTGCCGATATATATGAAGGCAGACAGCCGATCGGTCATATTCTTGATCCGGATTTTCAAATTGAGGACAAGTTTAGACAGTGCGGCTGGTTCGGCCACTGCAATCCTTGTGATGTCAAAATCAAGACAAACCGTTTGCAACGGTTTGGGCATTCCTCCGTTGAAATATTAAATGGGTGAAAACGGAGTTGTTGTCAACTCCGTTTTTTTATTAGAATTTGGTATAACTTTTGGTTCTTGAAAAACAAAATTGCGGAGGTGAAAAGTGGATAATTTTAAAATGGATTCTCATAAACTTGATTATCATTCGGAGAGAGTTGCTAAGTGGCTTGATACAGAGAATTGGGCTAAAGCAAAAAAGGTTTACCCAATTTATCTTGAAATCTCTCCGAGTGGAGTTTGCAACCATCATTGCCTATTTTGCAGCCTTGATTTCATGGGCTATCAAAAGAAATTTTTAGATGCAGATATTTTGGAAAAACGGATTTCGGAAATGGCTGAATTGGGCGTAAAAAGCATCATGTTTGCCGGCGAAGGCGAACCGCTACTTCATAAAAGAATGTCAGAGATTGCCGTTCATGCTAAAAACGCCGGAATTGATACTGCGTTTACCACCAATGCCACTCCTCTTACGGAAGAGTTTTGTAAAAAGACTCTCGGATCGATTGCTTGGATAAAAGTGAGTATAAACGCAGGCAAGGCAAAAACGTATTCTGAAATTCATCGAGCGCCCAAGAAACATTTTTTTCTTGTGTTGGATAGTATCAGAAAGGCGGTTAAAATCAGAGATAAAAATAAATATCCCTGCGCAATTGGCGTCCAGATGCTGCTTTTGCCCGAGAATATGAAAGAAGCAGCGATATTGGCAAAGAGAATAAGAGATGCGGGATGCGATTATTTTGTTGTAAAACCGCATTCTCAGCATCCAAAAAGCCGCACAACGCAGTATGGAAAGTTAATCTATAGTCATGATGATATAGAGACGCTTGAAAAAGATTTGGAAAAATTTAATAGCCGAAATTTTCAGGTAGTTATTCGCAAACATACTGCCATTAAACTCAAGGAAGTGAAGCCTTATTCCAAATGCTGTTCAGTGCCGTTTTTTTGGGCGTATATAACTGCAAATGGAGATGTGTATTCTTGTTCAATATTTCTTAATGATAAAAACTTTTTACTTGGAAATATCTACAAAAAGAGTTTTCAGGAGATATGGGAGGGCGAGGAGAGAGAAGAGAATTGGAAGTTAATGCAGGAATTTGATGTTTCAAGTTGCCGCAAAAACTGCCGGATGGATGAATGCAACAGATTCCTCAATCAGCTTAAAAATCCGCCTCCGCATGTGAATTTCATATAAAGGGTCTCATTAGAGACCCTTTTAGCTTGACGAAAGTTATATTTTATATTAATCTTCAGGCGTTTGAAATTTCTTTAAAAATTTAACAAATTCTTTGGGAGGAGGGATGGATATGTTGGATAAAAGTTCGAGAGATAAGGATTTTTTGAAAAAATTGTATCACGAGATGTTAAGAATCCGGCGAGTTGAGGAAAAATTGACTGAATGGTGCAATGCGGATCTTATCAAGGCCCCGGTTCACCTTTCTATCGGTCAGGAAGCCGTGGCCGTCGGCGTGATGGCGGCGCTAAAGCCGCAGGATAAAATTGTTTCTACTCATCGCTGCCACGGCCACTATCTAGCCAAGGGCGGCGATTTGAGGAAAATGTTTGCCGAGATTCTCGGCAAAGCCACTGGTTGTTGCAAAGGCAAAGGCGGCACGATGCATCTTCTTGACGATGAAGCCGGTCATGTGGT
>Ga0209541_10010485_pt1 | contig 14754 bp, 13 predicted proteins | sample RifCSPlowO2_01_FD_184027 | JGI IMG/M metagenome (GOLD analysis project Ga0209541, IMG submission 184027) | Groundwater microbial communities from Rifle, Colorado - Rifle CSP2_plank lowO2_0.1 (SPAdes) (version 2) | ecosystem: Environmental > Aquatic > Deep subsurface > Groundwater | place... | reverse complement strand
GTGCGGGTGCAACAAAAGTACCCCTGGCGACTGTTTATTTAAAACACAGCTCTCTGCGAACTCGTAAGAGGATGTATAGAGGGTGATGCCTGACCAATGCCAGAAGGTCAAATATCGGTGGTGTGCGCATCACACGGAATGTGATGTGCAAGTCCACAGTCGTTAGTCAATAGTCTGTAGGAACGCGTGCGGCGTTTTACTAAAGACTACAAACTATAGACTATGGACTAGCCGCATCGCGCTTCGCGCGATGCGCATGCTAGCTGATATAAGCCCTGGTGAATGTCGGCGGTAACTATAACTGTCCTAAGGTAGCGAAATTCCTTGTCGGGTAAGGAAGGTGCCCGTCTCGGTGGCGACACCGAGAAAATTTCCGGCTCATAACGGTGGAGTCCTCGCTGGAGCTCTGTAGCAAGAACAGAGCGAGGAAAGCAGGATAATACCGTGGGAACCGAGTGAGAGATTGCTTGGACCCGTAACGACTTAGGTCGCTGCTATCTGTTGGCGACCGAGATAGGTTTATTATATAATGAACCTATAACATGCCGGCTCTCAATGAAGTGAAACATTATATTTCTGGTTATGTTGACGGCGAAGGATGCTTCAGCGTCTCCTTTTCCATGCGGAAGAAACTTCTCGTTGGATGGGAGACCAAACCAAGTTTCTCCGTAAGCCAGAACAGAGAAAGAGCGCAAGTTCTTCACCTGATGAAGAAAGTGTTCGGTTGTGGGTTTCTAAGACAAGACAGAAAAACCCTAAAATATGAGGTGAGGAGTTTGGCCGACTTGGTCAATAAAATAATCCCTCATTTTGAGAAGTACCCGTTACTTTCTACTAAAAATAATGACTTCAAGTACCTAAAACAGGTTTGCCGTCTTATGTTGAAAAGGGAGCATTGTAAAGCAAGTGGGTTGAAGAAGGTAACCCGGATTGCTTTCAAGATGAATCCGGATGGTACACGAAGGTACTCGCAAGAATATATTCTGCGGACATTGAGATGAAGGTATAGTCTGTGCCATTAGAAATAATGGAAAAACATGAAATTCCGACGCGCACGAATGGTATAACGACTGGGGGACTGTCTCAGGGAATAGCTCGGTGAAAATACAATACCGGTGAAGATGCCGGTTACCCACAGCTAGACGAAAAGACCCCGGAAGCTTTACTACAACTTGGCATTGAGCATATGTGTGCACTGCGTAGCATAGATGGGAGACATTGAAGGTTCGGTTTCGGCCGGACTGGAGTCGTCAGTGAAATACCATTCTGTGCGGATGTATGTTCTAACCTCGCGCGTAAAACGCGCGAGAGACAGTGTCTGGTGGGTAGTTTTAGTGGGGCGCTATCCTTCAAGGTGCAGAACTACGCGGAACTAACGCAGAAATTTCCTTGCGGCTATACCGTTTCTGTTTGCGAGAATCTGTGCTTTGAAGCCATGGCGCCCCGCGAGAGTAATCTCAAAACAAATAAATCTAGGGGGTGCGGCGTGAAAACGCCGTAGGTAAATTGGCTAATATCGGGAAATCTCTCTGTGTATATAGAGACAATTCCGAGGGAGTTTATATTGACAAAAAAAGAAGCCCGAGCCGCGAACGGCTAGAGCTTGACGACGACGACACTAGAGCTTGACAATGGAAACAGAGATGGGAAACCACACACGCTCACCGTGGGAGTCGTCAGAAAGTTTTCTTGCATGTTCGTGGACACGCTTCTGAATCTCGCCACCAATAGTGTAGAGTTTGTCAGAAGGGAAATACAATGTCTCTTGGCGAGAGTCGGTGCGCGGGAAAATTATCGCGCCATCAAGTGTGGCACTCTGTAAGACAACGAAATACAGGATTCCTACATGCTCGTGTTCGTGTCGTTCAGGCATGTGTTTCTCCTCAAGATGGATTATGGATGTGCGAACACTATCTTGATGTTAGCATAGATAGTTATTTTTGTCAATAGTAATACCCATAGAGACTACACGCCAAACTACCTTGCTTTTACGAGTAAAGCGAGTAGAAAGATATAGTCCGACCCCTGTGGCGACACAGGGAGCACGGCAGAAATGTCCGTGCCGCGCAATAACCGTTTTCTGCGACTGTCTGCGTATAGTCTGCGTGAGTCCGCGGTTGTTACGAAGCAACAATAGTGCCTAAAGAGTAACGGAGGAGTCTATTAAGGTCAGCTAGGCGCGTATGGAAACCGTGCCGATAGTGTAATGGCAAAAGCTGGCTTGACTGCAAGAGGGACATCTCGAGCAGGCGCGAAAGCGGAGCATAGTGAACCGACGAATCGCTTTAGATGCGTTCGAAGATTAACGGATAAAAGCTACTCCGGGGATAACAGGTTAGTTCCGCCCAAGAGTTCATATCGACGGCGGAGTTCGACACCTTAAGACATTGGGGTGTCTAGAGCAGTAATGCTCTACAAAAAATTTGGCTTATAACGGTGGACTCCATTGAAAACCTGATGCCATAGATAGTGGTATAATTAACTCAATGGACAATACCGTGGGAAGTCGTAGAAATTTAAAATGCAAAGTGCAAAAATCAAAATGACAATGTAAAATTTAAAATTTTAAACTGTCATTTTACACTTTGAGATTTACATTTTGAATTTTTATTGACCCCGTAGAGACTTAGCGCATCGTGCGCTGGAGTCCGGATTTGTTATCCGGGCTAATACGCCAACTCCTGATTCAAGATTTTTTCAGGAAGAAGATATAGTCCGATCCTACTGGTAACAGTAGAAAATTATGCGATGTCGGCTCAACATATCCTGGTGCTGAAGAAGGTGCCAAGGGTTCGGCTGTTCGCCGATTAAAATGTTACGCGAGCTGGGTTAAAACCGTCGTGAGACAGGTTGGTCTCCTATCTGCTGTGGGCGTTGATTCTTGAGGGGAGCCTTTTCTAGTACGAGAGGACCGAAAAGGACTGACCTCTGGTCTATCTGCTGTCCTGCCAAGGGCACCGCAGAGTAGCTATGTCGGGAACGGATAACTTCTGAAGGCATCTAAGAAGGAAGCCGACCCCAAGATGAGGAATCGTTAAGACACCTCGGAGATGACGAGGTTGATAGGCTCTAGGTGTACACCCCGCGAGGGGTTGAGCCGAGGAGTACTAATATGTCAATTGATATTCTATCAGAGAACCTGGAAGTCACGATGGCGCTTTCTCCCATAGAGCGGAGAGGGCGGCGCGGATTTTCTGGTGTTTGATGTTTGGTTACTTTGTTTCGGTGGCTTGAGGCAGTGGACCTACCTCTTCTCATTCCGAACAGAGCCGTAAAACGCTGTACTGCCGATGATACTCGCAAGGGGAAAGTAGGCAGCCGCCGGAACAAAATAACGAAACAAAATTGTGGCGCATGGGGCGTATCAGAGAGAAGCGCTCGTAGCCAAGGCAGGTTAAGGCACGGGATTGCAAATCCCGCACCGCAGGTTCAAATCCTGCCGAGCGCTTTCCCTCCGGCATGTTGTGTCGGAGGGCTTCTTTTTTTACTGGATTTTAAATAGGAGAAAAATATGTGGCAAGATACCGCAATCGCAATTACCCAAGCAGTGCTCACCATTTCTCTTATTCCGGCTGTTTTTGATACGAAGAAACCGCCGATTTTGACGAGTGTCCCGACGGCAATCGGGTGCGCTGTTTTTGCCGCGACCTTCGCGACGCTCGGTTTTTGGTTTTCCGTGGCGACATCGGGAAGCGCGTGCCTTTTGTGGGGAGTGCTGGCGCTTCAGCGGTCCCGACAAAAGCCACCACAGGAAAAGGCGGAAAACGGGCAAGAGTGAAGGGTTGATGAGGGGGGCTTGACAACCTTTTCATCTTGGTATATAATGTAAATTAGAGAGTGGGTGTGGCGCCCAAAAGCGGGGAGTTCTCGGAACCTGTCTCTCCCCCTCCCGATCGGGCTACCAGAAGACGCAGAGGAGGAACAAAGAGGTTCTTCGCCACCCCCACTCTCCTCCCCATCCCCGTTCTTTCGTGTGTGCGCAACTGCAGTTCTGATGCCTAATTTTCGTTGTGATTTGAACCGGTTTTCTTGGCGAGCTTTCCGGATTAAAAAGCCAGCCGCTGCGGTTGCGCGTTCAATTGTCGCTATCATTCTCCACACGACACACTCGCGATCGTCGCGATCGTGCTGGGAACCATCTGCCACGCGGAGCAGGCACTCCGCATTTCCGTCCGCCAGCGGTATGGTCGCTAAGAGCACTCATGGCGCCATACGGGTAACGGTGTAGCCGGTCCGAGGGAGACAACCTAGGAACGCCCGAGTGAGCCGGTACGGGGCAGTGCGAACTTCCTTGCGTGTTAGGAACAACCTAACAAAACGCGCAAGGAAGTTTTTTTGTTTTGTCGCGCTCAGTCCGGGGGCTTTTTGTAAAAAATCTGCCCGCAACGCTGCGCATTGCGGGCGGGCAACATACAACATACAATATACTTAAGAAAAAGCTCTCTTTTTTCTAAAAGCTTCCGCCGGAGGCGGATCCTCCTTCGGAGGAAACAGCTAAAAGCTACTTTATGATTTCCTGGCGTTCGCGGCAACAGTTCAAATATTTTTTTCTTGTCTCCGCCCTCCTTCTCATCGCAGGTGTTGCCGGTCTTTTTTTCTATGTAAATACCCCCGGCTCGTGTTCTGACGGAACGCAAAACAACGACGAGCTCGGCGTTGACTGCGGCGGCTCGTGCGCGCGCCTCTGCGCTTCGGAGGTGAGCGCGGTTATCACGCATTGGGCGCGCGCGTTTCCTGTACGCGACGCCCTCTACGACGCCGCCGCCCTCATTGAAAACCCAAACTTTGACGCGGGGGTTCGCGCGGTTTCCTACTCATTCAAGCTCTACGATGCCAAAAATCTTCTCGTCGGGGAGCGGACGGGAAAAACCTATCTTAACCCCGGCGAACGGTTTGTGCTGTACGAAAACGGTATCAGCGCACGGAGCGGCGCGAATGCTCCACAGCGGACCTTTTTTGAATTCACGGGGGAGATTGTCTGGGAAACGACGGATGCGCCGCGCGAGCAGGAAGTCATCTCTCGGGACACGGGCTTTTTCCCCGCCCCGCCCCCCGGAGCGCCGAAAGTCACGACAACGCTCGTGAACCGTTCCGCGAAGGACCTGGAAAACCTTGAGGTTGTTGCGCTTCTTTTTGATGCGGAAGAAAATGTATCGGATATTTCCAAAACAACCGTCCTCCGTCTTGCCGCGGGGGAAACACAATCTGTAACGCTCCTTCTTTCGCCGGACTCTGCGGCGCCCGCGCGCATAGAAATCTTTCCGCATAGGAATATGTTTGAATAGGAAGAATCAGGGTATAGGGTATAGCGTTTAGGGTGTAGTTTAGAAGACGCTGTTTTTTCCACACCCTTAATCCAAGACGCTCAACGCTTCTCTTTTCTTGTAATCCAACCCATGCGGCAGTTGTCAGCATTTTTCAGCGCGAGCTCCATTGACTGGGCTCTTTTCCTCGCTCTCGTGCCGCTTGTCGGGGCAGGTCTTTTGACGATGGATTCTTTCGTGGGCGCGGAAAATTATTTTTTCTCCCGCCAACTTTTGTGGGTGGCGGTTTCTGTCGCGGTGTTTTTTGTTTTTAGCGCAGTTGACTGGCGGTTTCTCAAGAGGACGGATGTTTTGATGGCGCTCTTCCTTTTCGCGGTCGGGTTCCTCATCCTTCTTTTTATCGCGGGGTATGTCGCGAAGGGGGCGCAGAGTTGGTTCCGGCTCGGTTCATTCTCCCTCCAGCCGTCGGACCCCGTGAAGATTCTTGTCATCCTGATTCTTGCGAAATATTTTTCGCGACGGCACATAGAAATTGCGCATATCCGGCACATCTTTGTCTCCGGATTCTACGCATTGGTGCCGTTCGTGCTCGTTTTCCTCCAGCCGGACTTCGGGTCCGCCATCGTCATCTTCTTTATCTGGCTCGGCATGATTATGGTCTCCGGCGTTTCAAAAAAACACCTCGCGCTCGTTTTTTGCATGGGCGTCCTCTCTTTTATCGTGCTCTGGTCGTTTGTATTTGCCGATTACCAGAAACAGCGCATCCTCACCTTTGTGAATCCGCTGACGGACATTCAAGGCGCCGGATATAACGCGCGTCAGTCGGTCATCGCTGTCGGTTCGGGCGGGGTTTTCGGTAAGGGGGTTGGCTTCGGGACGCAGTCGCGCCTCAAATTTCTGCCCGAATATGAAACGGACTTCATCTTCGCGGCATTCACCGAGGAGTGGGGTTTTTTCGGCGCGGCAATCATCCTCCTGCTCTTCGGCTTTGTTATATGGCGGATTGTCCTCATCGCGATGCGCGGCGCATCAAACTTTGAAACACTTTTTTCCGCCGGTTTCGCGATTTTTCTTGTGAGCCATGTGGTGATAAATATCGGGATGAATATTGGGATTCTTCCCGTTACGGGCATCCCGCTTCCGTTTGTAAGTTACGGCGGCTCGCACCTCTTGACCGAGTTTGCGGGGCTTGGGATGCTCATGGGCATGCGCCGCTATGCGCGCGCCGCGCACCGCGACGACATTGCAAACGAGCTGGTGGGGATGTAGGAATTTCAGATTTCAGATTTAAAATTTCAGATTTTAAAAAAGAACCCCGTGATGCAAGCATTGTGAAAGAGCAGCGCAACATTTGTGCCCGCGAGGATGTTTACAATAGACACACTATGCCAACAAAAATCATCATTCTTGCCGCGGGACAGGGGAAACGGATGGGGGGCGACCTCCCGAAGGCGCTCGTGCCGCTCGGCGGAAAGCCGCTTGTCTCGTATGTCCTCCAAGCGGCGCGCGCGTCCGGCATCTGTGCACGCCCCGTCGTCGTCATTGGCTATAAGGCAGAGATGGTCAAAAAGACGCTTGGCAACGACTATGAATACGCGTTACAAAACGAGCCCTTGGGAACCGCGCATGCGGTCACGGCGGCGCGCGCGGCGGTAGAGAAAAGCCGCGCCGACCATGTCATGGTATTTTGCGGAGATATGCCCGGTGTAACGGCGCAGACGATACGGGGTTTGAACACGCACCATGTGAAGCATGGTGCCGTGATGACGCTTGCGACGGCGCGCACGCCCGATTTCAGGGGATGGCGCGCGTCATTTTATTCGTACGGACGCCTCATCCGGAACGCGAACGGTGGAGCGGTTGTCGCGAATAAGGAGGCGGCGGACTGCACCGAAGCGGAAAAAAGGAAAATGAAGGAAATCAACCCATTCTTTTTTGTTTTTAAGGCAAAATGGCTCTGGGAAAATATCGGAAAAATCGGTTGTGAAAACAAACAGAAAGAATATTATCTTTGCGACCTTATTCACATTGCGCTCGCGCACGGGGAGAGAATCGCTTCGTTTGAAGTGCCGCTTCAGACCGCGCTTGGCGTCAATACACCGGAGCATCTGCGTCGCATAGAAAAAGTTCTCGCGCGTTAAACAAGGTAAGCAAAAGGAATCGTCCCCGCGCCGCATATATTCACAAAGAACGCCCTTGCCGTAGAAGCAGGGGCGTTATGGCGCGATGGAGCGCACAAGCATCGTGGGGTCGGAAGGGTCGGGATGGAAGCCGCACGCCCGCGCAGTGCCATTGTAGCGGCGCTTCAAGCTCGCGTTTCGCGCAATCTCCCGTTTGTCCAAGTCCCTCCTCGGGTTTTCTTTAAAGTAATAACCATTATGTTCCGCGCGGCGGATTTTTATGATGAGAAACCCATGTGCTCGCGCCCAATCAACAACAATCGCGACGAGCATTCGCTCCCACCGAAGCATCCGGAGTTCACGCGCGCAACCTTGCACCCCCTGTATTTGCCCGATGATAACCGCTTGTTCTTTGAGGGCGAACCCGATACCCGCGATGGGGGTGCGGTTGTAGCGGAGAAGAAATCCAAAGGGCTCATCGCGAAATACGTGCTCCGTCCGTTCCCACCCCCATCCATGCCAGAGCATCACCGAGAAAGGAGAAAGCGCCATCGGTTTCTTTTCCGTCGCAGAGAAGTCCCGCAGGTACGGCGCAAGGGCGATGGCATATCTCCTCCCGTCTTTGAATCGTTCGCTCGGATACCGGCGCGGATGCTCTCGGTCAAAGACCAACCTCCACAGCGAGCGGAAAAAAGCGAACATTTCTCTCCCCCCAGTTTTTTAGTGTGTAGCGCTCGGCTGTTTCTGAGGGCATATTAGCACACAGAGTATTTTTTGTCAAACTACCGCAACAACATAAAGAGGAGGTGGCATGCTGTATGTAAAAAGAGGCCCCCGTCCGGTGTACAGCCGAAGGGGGTCTCACTGTAATAAACCCGCTGTTTCGCGCTCCATTCGGGGAGACGCTTGGGAGAAACCGTAGCGGGCGCGGTTCCTCCAGGACAAAAGATAGCAAACTCACTACCTGTTTGTCAAGCACTCTCAAAAATGCTATAAGTAGAACAACATGCGCGACACGGAAGTGGAAAAACTCATCAAAAAAGAGGAAGCGCGCCAAAAGCGGGTGGTGAATCTGATTGCCTCTGAAAATATCGTCTCCGACGATGTGCGCGAGGCGCTGGGTTCGGTGTTTGTGAACAAATACGCCGAAGGGTATCCGGGCAAGCGCTACTACGGCGGGAATGAAGTGTCGGATGAAATAGAGCGGCTCGCGCAGAGTCGCGCGCTTGCGCTTTTTGGCTTGTCGCCCGACGAATGGAGCGTGAATGTCCAGCCGCTTTCGGGCTCGCCGGCAAACATGGCGGTCTATTTGGCACTTGTCCCCAGAGGCGGCCCTCCTTCGCGCAAGGCTTCGGAAGGGCAAGGAAAGATTATGGGCATGGAGCTTGCGCACGGCGGGCACCTTACCCACGGGCACAAAGTGTCGGCGAGCGGAATGTTCTGGACACAGGTGCCGTACGGCGTCTCCCGCGACACGGAACAGTTGGACTACGACGAAATCGCGAAAATCGCAAAAAAAGAAAAGCCCGCGCTTATCGTCTGCGGCTTCACCGCGTACCCGCGCGTCATTGATTTCAAAAAGTTCCGAAAAATCGCCGACAGCATCGGCGCGTATCTCATGGTGGACATGTCGCACTTCGCTGGGCTCGTCGCGGGCGGGGTGCACCCCTCTCCGTTTTACGAACAAAAAATAGCCGCACAACATTCTCACATTCTTAAGAATGTTGGAATGTTAGCGGATGTCGTGACGACGACGACCCACAAGTCGCTTCGCGGACCGCGAAGCGCCATGGTCTTTGCGAGAAAATCCGAAATCCGAAATCCGAAATCCGAAACAAATTCAAAATTCAAAATTCAAAATTCAAAATTCACAATTGCCGCGGCAATTGACAAGGCGGTCTTCCCCGGCCTTCAGGGCGGACCGCACCTAAACCAAATCGCCGCGGTTGCCGTGGCGCTCCGCGAAGCCGCCGAGCCGTCGTTTAAAAAATATGCCGTGCAGGTGGTGAAAAACGCGCAGGCGCTTGCCGAGGCGCTTGCCGAGCGCGGGTGGCGCGTTGTTTCCGGCGGCACGGACACGCACCTTCTCCTCGTTGATACATGGATGGGGGGCGCCCCTTCGACTTCGCTCAGTGCAGGTGGTATTGGCGGCAAAGAGGCGAGCGAGCGGCTGGAGCGCGAGGGGATAATCGTAAACAAAAACACCATTCCTTTTGACACGCGGAGCCCGATGGACCCATCGGGGATTCGTCTCGGCACGCCCGCGGAGACCACTCGTGGCGCAAAAGAAAAAGACATGCGCGAGATAGCCGAGCGGATAGACAAAGCCCTTAGAAAAAAGTGAGATATTGACTTTTTGTAAACAATAGTGTAGAATAACACTAGAACAAAAAAAAGACCCGTGCACGAAACAACCAGCGGAGGCGGAGATGAGCGGACAGAAAGAGTTGCGGAAGGTCTTTCACCTTCTGCACGGAAAGCAGTTCGGGGTTGCGACCGTGGAAGCGAAAAACTTCCATGAGTGCGAGCATTGCGAAGTCGTGTTGCCCTACTACTCTATTTTCAATTCTTTCGGTCGCTACCGCCTGAACATTGACCCGCGTGACAGGAGGACGCTCGTTGCCTTTGACGGAGCGCTTTTGCCGAACGGTCTACCAAAAGGGAGCGAGGTTCTTTTTTCTGAAGGCATCAATATCTCCGATGGGCTCGGCGTTCCTTGGGGGCAGGCATACAAACGACGGGAAACTGACCCTACCGCGCACTTCAAGGTACTTTTGCCGCAACAACACGGCTCGTTGGGGGAAGTCAGAATCACTCGCTTTCTCGTTCTCTTGAAAAGCTGCACAGCGGCGTTTGTGCGGTTTGACCACGACCGTCTCGCGCCGTATTATGTGCTCGTGCGGGTTGAGAAAGACGGTCCTGCGGCAACCGTCACCTGGATTTCCTCGTCGCGCTCATAAGCGGCACACAAGCGGCGCGTTCCAACTTTTGGGAACGGCGCCGCTTTTCTGTTCGCATGAGCGACATTCGTAGTGTCGCATTGCCAGTTTTTGCACGATGCAAAAAACTGGTAAGACACACAAAAAACTGCCCTAACTCACGCGAGTTAGGGCATTAACGATTCCGGCGGGGTTTCCGTGTCGCCGAAGAGAGTGAGCGTATCGCGGATGCCTTTCCGCATTCCCTTTTTGAGCGTCGCCAGATTGGTGGTGAGAATTGAAACACCGCTGTCCGCCCACAAGAAGGTGGTGCCGAGCGGGTTTCGTTCGGCGTAGCCCAGGTCCTCTCTTCCTCGCCGATTCCGCTCCTTAAACGCGGGGCGGAGGAGCGGGGGAACGCGGGTTGCAAGAATCTCGGTCGCTATTTTTTCAATAGGGGAAATGCCCATCCATCGCGTCTCTCTCCGCGAATAGTTTGAGACGACCAGAATGTCGGTCGGCAGACCCCCCTTTACCACCGCTTTGCCGAACGGGAAAGGATTGGAAATCCCCCCGTCGGTATATTCCTCGCCGTTCACCACGACCGGCGTTTTGTACGCGAAGGTAAGCGCGAGTGACGCCTTGATGGCGGCAATCGGGTCCGGCTCCGCCCGTTTTACATCAACCAGCGTGTTCTTCCCCGTGCGCCACTCGGTGACGCTCGCAAGGAGCGTTGAACGGTGTGCGGTGAGCGTGGCGAGGTCAAGTTTCTTCGGTCCGTCCCTAAGGACCGCTTCAAGATAATCAATGTTCAATGTCGGAGAGAAGAGCGAGCCGTCGATAAATCCGGTACGGCACTCTTCAAAGAAGATGGTTGCCCCGCGACGCGCGCCTTTTTTCCCTGCGACAAAATAGGCGCCGGTAATGATTCCGACAGAGACGCCGAAGAGGTAGTCAAAACAATCCGCAAATCCCAGATGGTGCAACCCGAGGCAGGCGCCTGCGCCGTAAACACCACGCATGCCCCCGCCGGTCATGAAAAGGAGCGTGCGGATTTCTTCATGCGCCGGGTCGCCCGCTTCAAGGAGCGCGCGTTTTCGTCGCAGGCGCTCCGCAAAGCGCGCGCCGCTTGTCTCGCTCATCACGCCTCCGTGTGTAGGGGGGTTGTTCCCGAACTTTCTGCACACACGCTATCATCTGCCACCATGCCCGTCAAAGGCGCGTTCTTATTCTCGGACACGAGATACTTTGAAGGAGCAGATTTTACTCATTTCTAAGTTGACGGCGGTTGGCTCGCAGCATAAGGACGGGCCTTGCGGCATCTTATCAACAGAATATGTTGATAAGGTTGTGGATAAATAGCCGCAAGGCCCGTCCTTACGGCAAGGGGTTGAGGTTTTTAGGTGTTGTGCTATGGTGTTGGGAGAAAGTGAACTTTTCCATTTTTCACACACAACCACCTCACTACCTATAGGAAGGACCAATCATGGAAATGGCAACCCAGAAAAACCTGCGCGACCTCGTGGCGCACCTTGACCCGTCTATTTCTCCGGCGGCGGATTTCTACGCGCATGTGAACCAACGGTGGTGCGAGGCGAACCCTATCCCCGACAAAGAAGGTCGCTGGGGGGCGTTCCTTGTGTTGCGGGAGGAAACAAAACACGCGCTCCACGCGCTCCTGGAAGAGCTTGCGCAGGCGGCAGACCTCCCCGACGGGGGCAACAAACAAAAGCTCCGCGACCTGTATCTTCTCGGCATGGACGAAGCGCGCTTGGAGCGCGATGGGCTTCTGCCGCTCCGCTATATTCTTGAAAGCATCGGGGAAGTCAGATTTCCCCGCGAAGTCATCATTCTCGCCGCAAAGCTCCACCGTATCAACGCGACGCCGTTTTTCGGGTCGGCTGTTTTTCCCGACACGAAAAAAAGCGACACGAACCGTCTCTATTTTGAGCAAGCGGGGCTTTCGCTTCCCGACCGCAACTACTATCTCTCCGACGACCCGAAATTTGCGGGCACCCGTGAGGCCTTTCTTTCGTACATGCAAGCGGTGCACGGGCTTTTGGGCGATTCATCCGAAGAAGCGGCGGAACGCGCTCGGGCGATTCTCGTCCTTGAAACGCGCCTCGCGCGCGCGTCGCTTTCCGCAACGGAGCGACGCGACGAAGAGAAACAGTACTTTCCGAAAACCGTCGCAGAGCTTTCCGTTCTTGCGCCGGCAATCCCGTGGACTGACTATCTGGAATACCTCGGCGTTTCCGGGGAACCCCAGTACATCATTGTCCGCCAGCCCGGCTTCATTGAGGAATGCAATCGTATGATTGACGAAGCGGGGAAAGACGCCAGCGCGCTCGCCACCCTCAAAGCGTATCTCCGATGGCGGTTCGTTGATGCGTATGCGGGCAAACTCTCGCAGGCATTCCGCACGCTCCATTTCGGATTTCACGGCAAAGTCCTCCAAGGGATTGTCATAGACCGCCCCCGATGGGAGCGGGTGCTGCTTGGCGCAGTAAATGCGGTGCTTTCCGAAGCGCTTGGCGAACTCTATGTGGAACGGCACTTTTCTTTCGAAGCGAAAAGGCGCATTCATGAGCTCGTCGGCGACCTGCAGGATGTGTTACGGGGGCGGCTCAAAAACCTGCCGTGGATGGGCGAAGAGACGAAACGGCGCGCCCTCGCCAAACTTGCCGTCTTCAAACGGAAACTCGGGTATCCCGAGAAGTGGCGCGACTACAGCCGCTTCCGCGTGAGCATGCGGGACTCCTATGCGGAAAACTACATGCGCGGATGTGCGGTGGAAACAGAGCGGGTGCTTCGCACGATTGACAAAGAAGCGGACCGGACGGAATGGCACATGTCTCCGCAGACGGTAAACGCCCAGTACAATCCGCAATGGAACGAAGTATTGTTCCCTGCCGCCATTCTTCAGCCGCCGTTCTTTGACGCGGACGCGGACGACGGCGTGAACTATGGCGCCATCGGCATGGTCATCGGTCATGAGCTCACGCACGGGTTTGACGACCAAGGCGCAAAGTTTGACGAGCAGGGGAATCTCCGCGACTGGTGGACTGCAGACGACAAGGCGCGCTTTGCCGAACGGGCGGCAGTCCTCGTGAAGCAGTTTAACGAGAGCGTCTTCATGGGCATGCAGGTAAAGGGCGAACTGACACTCGGCGAAAACATCGCCGATTTGGGCGGGCTTGCCATTGCCTACGAAGCGCTCCAGAGAGCGCTTGCGCGCACGGGAAAGACGGAGAGCATTGACGGCTTCACCCCCGCGCAGAGGTTCTTCTTGAGTTTCGCGCGTGTGTGGCGCGGCACTATCCGCGAGGAGCTTGCGCGGGAGTTCATAACAGTGGACCCGCATGCGCCGGGACCACTGCGCATCAATATGCCGCTTTCAAACCTGCGCGAGTTTTATGACGCGTTCGGGTGCGCGGAAGGAAGCGCGATGTATCGCCCCGAGGCGGAACGCGCCCAGATTTGGTAGGTTTTCATCTGCCTACCCCCGCCGCTACAAGAGCGGTGTGTCTTGACATAAAATATGTGGCGTGCTATTTTTTGCTTCGACGGGATTTCCCATGTTACTCCGCGCAACCTCTCCTCGGAAAGGGAATGAAGATGAAAATCATTGACCAAGGGCTCGTCGGAAGGAAGGCGCGATGCCAAATCTGCCAGTGCGTGTTCGTGCTGGAGAAAGCTGACACATGGAAGGAGTGGCGGAACAAACGACCCGACCTCTTCTCCCCGAACAAAACATTCTCCGTGTCCTGCCCGCAGTGTCGCCAATCGGTGGTGATTGTCGAGGTTGTGCGGGTTCCGAACATCGACCATGGGGTGGACACAAGAATCGAGAATCCAAACCTCGTGCCGCTCGCGGCATAAGGAAAACGCCGTTGGGCAACCACCCACCGGCGTTTTTTTTGAAAAGTTTTTTTAGCACAACAAAAAAGCGGCCGCGTGCGATTCAGATTTTCTGAATGTCGCACGCGGCCGCGATAGGATATGTCGGCGTTATCGTCCATGTTCTTCCTCGGGGAGGGCAGTGGTTTCGCCGTTAATTGCGAGAGCCAGCGCACGCGCTTCCGAGAGCGTGTGATCGCCGGCATATATTCGGTACGCGCCGGAATAGAAAGCGAGAAAAAATGAAATCGTGGCGCGTTCTTTTTCCGGGAGCGAATGATACCACGGAGGGAATGATTGCTCGTCCGCCAAGACAAACGGATAGAGGTGAAGTGCGTTTAGACAGTCAATCGGACATGCGTGCGTATTTTTTACTCGTGGACTCACACAATCCAAAACATTTGAAAAGATACTATCATTGATGTATAATAGTTTTGTCAAGGAGGAGTGCCGGAGCGGTCTATCGGAGCTTCCTGCTAAGAAGTTGTCCGGGTAAAACCGGACCGTGGGTTCGAATCCCACCTCCTCCGACAGTTAGGAAATGAGAGTCTA
>Ga0209541_10010484_pt1 | contig 14754 bp, 13 predicted proteins | sample RifCSPlowO2_01_FD_184027 | JGI IMG/M metagenome (GOLD analysis project Ga0209541, IMG submission 184027) | Groundwater microbial communities from Rifle, Colorado - Rifle CSP2_plank lowO2_0.1 (SPAdes) (version 2) | ecosystem: Environmental > Aquatic > Deep subsurface > Groundwater | place... | reverse complement strand
GTATTTATCCATATACCAACATCATACGTTGGATGTACCTCATCATCATCCAAAACCATAAACATTAATTCCTTTCCATCTACAATACAAAACCTTGCTTTTAATCCTAATTTATCAACGCTTTTAACATTTGCAATTTTCATCATATCCTTCAAAGCATTTTTGCTCTCTTTAGTAAATGGAGCTGCTATCCTAATATTAACACCCTTTTTATTTAATTTCTCTAATTCACTTTTCAAAGCTTCAATCTTTCTTAATATCCCCTTATTTGTACTGACCAAAACAACCGACTTAGTAGCATTTTTAATCATACTTTCCAAATGGGTATACAAATTATGTCTTCCCCTTATAGCACCGCTTAAATCTGTTGGTTCTATAAACTCAATACCCTGTTTATGCAACAAATTTAACTCCTTCAAAACATCCGTGCCTTTTAAATCATCTAATCTCTTAACCTTCTCTTTTGCAAGTACATTTACATACTTTTTAACTCTTTCAACAACCTCATCAGGTTTAACAGCAATATACTTTATTGGTTTCCCTAATTTCATAATCACAAAACCTTTTTTCTCTAAACTCTCCAAAACATCATATGTCCTGCTTCTAGGCACATTACCTATATCACTCAATTCTCCGGCAGTTGAAACACCTCTAGATAATAAAGCGGTCCATATCCTCACCTCATATAAATTTAAACCAAAAAATTGTCTTAATCTACTCAAAAACTCTTCTTTTACTATCATTCTTAGCCTCCATTCCCTTTTTTATAAAATATGAAAAATCACTACTCCGTGATATTTCCACCCATTAACTTCAATAAAATTTAAACTATACATTGATGGTAACTGTCTTAATATATAAAGTTTTTTATTGTCAAAAATTCATTTTCCTCCTCTCTGTTTCCCAAATATATTTTCCACTTCACTTAAGGTATTTACATCGTCTATTCTTTTGTCATCTCTAATCCTAACCAATCTTGGAAATCTTAAAGCATATCCAGATTCATAATTAACACTCTTTTGTATTTCCTCATAGATAACTTCCACAACCACTTTTGGTTTTACCTTAACTTTCTTACCTTTAATCTCTAAAATACAAGGTTTTAATTCCTTAGTCAAATCCCTAAAAGTAACACCCTCTGTTTTCTCTTTAATACCAGTCCCAACTTTACCAATTTTTAAAAATTTATCATCTTTCCTACATGCTAAATCAAAACTACTTAACAAACCACCTCTTTTCCCTGTTCCATATTCAGCTCCCACTATTACCAAATCCAATGGTTCTAAAACATGTTTCAACTTTACCCAACCATTGACATACCTTCCTGGTTTATAATTAGATTTCAAATTCTTAATCATTACACCTTCCAAACCTTCGCTAACTGCTTTTTTATAAAACTCTAAAGCTTTTTTCTCATTATCAGTTTCTAAACTCTCAGTTAAAACAATTTTTTTCTTTTTTTCTTTAATTATCTTCTTTAATATTTTCCTTCTCTCTTTTAATTCCTCATTCATTAAACTTTTCCCATTATAATACAAAACATCAAAAACATTTAACTCAACAGGAAACCTCTTACTCATTCCATCAATATCATATTTCCTCTTTATTCTCTGAGAAATTTTTTGAAATGGTAAATACCTACCATTCTCATCAATACCAACAGCCTCACAATCAATAATACAACTACTACCTTCCACATGTTCTTTAACAACCTTAACAATATCAGGAAATTGTTTACTTACATCTTCCATCCTTCTTGTAAATAATTTGATTTCATTTCCTTTCTTATGAACACATAATCTAAAACCATCATATTTAAATTCAAACAAGGCAGGTTTCCCGACAGATTTAAAACCTTCTTCAACATCTTTCACTAAGATAGCCAACATTACTTTAATAGGTTTCCCAACACTAACATCAATTTTATCTAATTTCTTTTCTTTTGCTTTTTCAGCAATCTCTCCATAATCAACTAAAACATTATGTGTCTTTTCTACATCCTTCACATCTACATCAAATGCTTTTGCAATAGCATCTCTTAAAACACCTTCAGCAACACCGATTCTCAAATCCTCTAAAACAGTTCTAACAATAAATTTTCCTTCTTCAGGTTGAGCATTATTCAATAATTCACTCACCAACTGCACCTTTTTATTCACAGTACCTTTCCCCTCTAATTCACTCAATTTTCTTATATTATTAACTACTTTTTCTACTGTCAATTCCTTAAAACCCAAAGTTTTCTGCCTTTTTCTTTTTAATAACTCCTCTACCACATTCCCTAAATCGCCCTTCTTTCTCCACTCTTTCTCAACTTCATCTATTTTTATACCAACAACATGACTCATCACCTTTAAAATCAACCTAGAACTCATACCTAACTTCCTTTCATCTAACCTAGAAAAAACCCTTCCTTGTATCAAGTAAACAACATCCTTCAACTCTTTCCCACCTTTTTTTAATAACTTACTTAAAATATTTACCTTATCTAATCTTCCTGATGTCCTCTCTAAATCCTCGTAAACCCTAACCAATTCTAAATATTTCATAGCATAAAAAAAGAAACCAAAACTTATATAGTTTACTACTTATATATTCAAAATCAAAAAACTTTTTAAATAGAACAATATTATACATACTTATGACAACAAAAAGAGGTATTTTTTTCCTAATACTACTACTTCTAATATCTACAACCTCAGCTTTAGAAGTAAGATTATCAGAACCACAAAACGCAACAACCATCACCACAAACACAATAAAATTCAAATGTAAAGCAGTTCAGACTGGATCTGAAGTATTAAAGAATATAACTCTTTATATTTTCCCAGAAAATGCACCAACATGGCGTTCTTCATCTAAAACAGCAAATGACGACCAATTAGTAGAAATACAAGCAAGTATTCCTTTAAATGGTATTTACCAGTGGAATTGTTTAGCAAAAAATTCCAATAATCAAGAATTCTTTGCTCCTCAAAATAGAAGTTTTACATTAAATATCAATATTAACAATCCTCCTGTCATACTACCAATACCAGATCAAACTAAGAACTCATTAAATTCATGGTTTATTGACTTCACACAATATGAATCTGATCAAGAAGATTTAGGTCCTAATTTAGACTGGTCTGTTTCTGGTTTCGATGCATCAATAATCAAAATAGAGGTAACAGACTCAGATGGAGACACAATTACCTTTTCTCCATTAAAATATGGTACAACAACTGCTAATTTCACATTAAAAGATTCTGGCAATAAAACAGATTCACAAATAGTAAAAATAACTTTATCTCAATCAAATACATCACAGCCAAATCAAAATAATCCGCCAATCATCAAAACCACAATTCCAGATCAGAATGTCACTGGTCTTGATCCTTGGAAATTAGATCTATCAGAATATGAATCAGATCAAGAAGATTCAGGATCAAATCTAAAATGGTCTTTTACAGGTATTGACACATCTATCTTAGAAGTAGAAATAACAGATATAAATGAAGACGAATTAACATTTATACCAAAAAGAACTGGTTCAGACAGCATAACTTTAACACTAACAGATTCCAAAAGTGCATCAGTATCCCAGAACATCAAAATTACAATCAATGAAGCAACATCAGAAAGTCAAGAAAGCCCATCAGAACCATCAGAAAGTCAAGGAACTAGTGGAGAATCATTTGAAGATTTAGAACCAGAAACAAAACTTGTAGAATCATATACACCAGATGAACAAGAGATAATATTAAATGCAGATGAGCTGTTAACTTTCTCTATTTCAACTATTGAAAGAGCAACCATAACATGGTTCCTTAATGAAGAAGATCAAGGAAGTAATGACATATTTTTCTTAAACACAAATAATTTAGAAAATAACAAAACTCACCAAATAAAAGCACTAGTAAAAAAAGGTTCTGCAGAAGAAGAAATAATCTGGACAATAACTAAAGACATGGAAAATTTAGAAAAGGCATTTGAAGAAATACCTGAAGGAACAACAAAAGAAAACAAAACCTTAACAACAATAACAGGATTTTTTTCAATTGATAAAATAGGAAGTAAACTAAAAGGAATAACAAAATCAAAAATAACAATAATTATTTTAATTATCATAATTGCAATAATACTTTTTTTGATAGTTCTATTTTTCATAAAGAAAAAAAAAACTTTAAAACCTAAAAGATCATACATTTACAAAGACATACAAATCCCAAAAGAACAAAAATCAGTAAAAGACCTAACAAAACCAATTGTATTAAAAGCAAGTAAAGAAGAATACCCAGATATTAATGATGTTCTAAAGGAAAAGCTAAAAGACCAAAAACCTTTGTTTAAAATTTAAACACAAAACTTTTTATATCTCTTCTTCTTTATTATAAAAATGGAAACCTTAAAGGCCATTTCATCACGGCAATCAATAAGAAAATACCTACAAATTCCAATTAAAAATCCTGATTTAAATGAAATCCTAAACACAGCAGTTCAGGCTCCATGTTCTGGTAATATACAGACAACAAGAATTATTGTCATAACAAACGAACAAAAAAAAGAACAGATAGCAGATGCATGTTTACAACAAACCTGGATGATCCAAGCTCCTGTACATTTAATCTTATGTTCAGATCATGAGGATCTTAAAAAAATATACAAAAACAGAGCAGAATTTTATGCAATACAAAATGCAGCAGTAGTAGCAGAAAACATTTTAATAGCAGCAACTTCCTTAAACATTGGGTCTTGTTTTATATCAGCATTTACAGAATCAGCACTTCAAAAAGTCTTAAAATTACCTAAACATATAAAACCACAAGTAGTTATTACCTTAGGTTATTCAGATGACAAAAAACCAGAAACAAAAAAAGAACCCTTACAACATATTTTATTCTTCGAAGAATATGGAAAGAGATCTAAAGACATGACTTGGTTTCCATTAACAAAATATAAAGGAAAAATTAGAAAGTTGTTGAATAAATAATTGATTATATTATGCTGCTCCCTTACCTTCTTCTCTATAACATGAACATAATGTAATAAATTCTTTTAGTATCTCTTCTAATTTGGATTTTGGGAAAGAAAGCTTTTTATCTTACAACCTTAGATTATTTTTGATACTTTCTATAGCTTCTTTAATATTTTCTCTATGACCAAAAGCACTTAACCTAAAGTATCCCTCTCCACGAGCCCCAAAACCTATGCCTGGGGTTCCTACAACATGTGTTTCATTAAGCAGTTTATCAAAGAATTCCCACGACCTCATGTTATTAGGAGTTTTCATCCATATGTATGGTGCATTCTCTCCTCCATAAACCACTAACCAAATTGATTTTAAACCCTCTCGTATTATTCTCGCATTCTCCATATAGTAATCAACTAATTCCTTACACTCTTCTTGACCTTCTTCTGTTAGTGCAGCTAATCCACCTTCTTGAGCAATATTCGAAGCTCCATTAAAAAAGGTACATTGCCTTCTATTCCAAATAGTATTTATTTTTCCTAAGTCACTATTCTCACAAATAATATCTTTTGGAACAACTGTCCATCCCAATCTTACTCCTGTAAACCCAGCAATTTTTGAAAAACTATTTATTTCAATTGAACATTCTTTTGCCCCATCAATCTCATAAATGCTTTTAGGTAAATCATGATTTAGAATAAAGAATGAATAAGCCGCATCAAAAATAATTATTGCTTTAATACCTCTAGCATAATCAATAAAATTTTTCAATTGCTCTCTTGTAGCTACAGCACCTGTTGGATTATTAGGGCTACATAAGTAGATTAAATCAATCTGTCTACTTGGAACATCAGGAAAAAAGTTATTCTCTTCAGTGCAAGGCATATAAACTAATCCCTCATATTGTCCCTCTTCTTTATTGAATTGACCTGTTCTTCCAGCAATAACATTTGTATCAACATAAACTGGATAAGCCGGGTCTTGGATAGCCACTACATTTTCTAAACTGAAAATAGATTGAATATTGGCACAATCAGGTTTTGCACCATCGCTTATAAAAATTTCTGAAGAATATATATTTACCCCTATATTACTATAGTATTTAACTAAAGACGCTTTTAATCTTATATCTCCCTGCTCATCTCCATAACCTCTGTAAGTTTCAACATGACCCAGTCTTTCAACACCATAATTCAACCCTTTTAATATTGACGGAGTTATTGGTTTTGTTGTATCTCCTATACCAAGTCGCATAATTTTAATACCAGGATTAGCTTCAAGAAATGCCTTTGTTCTCCTTGCTATTTCAGGAAAGAGATATCCTGCACAACCAACCTATCATAATTTGAATTGATCTTTGCCATATTACTCTACTAATCTCCCCTCACCCAGCATATCAACCATACCGTAAATCCCACACAAAAACCATCCAATCTTACAAGTTTTCCACATTTCATTCCCCCCAAAAATTATTTTTTATAAGACTAATAATACCTCTTTTTAAATTTTTATATATTACAGAATAATAAAGAGGAAAGGACCCAGAACACAGAAAATCCATTGGGGGGTTAAGGGCCCTTCCTTGGAAAATTACCTTACAAAATCTAATCCTAATTCCTCTGTGGTAAATTTAACAGCTGATTTAATAGGTTGTCTATAATCTGCTTTACCCAGAATATAAGGAGAGCTCACTCCTGCAATAATAGTCATTACCCTTAACTTACCCCGCATTCCAGGAGATACACTTGCTCCCCATATAACGTTCGCATCTGGATCTAAAGCCTGTGTAACTGTTTCACCAATTTTATTAACTTCATCTAATGTTAAATCATCACCACCACATATATTTATCAAAGCTCCAGAAGCACCCTCATAACTAATATCTAACAATGGGTTACTCAAAGCTCTTTTAACAGCCTCTTTTACTCTGTTTTCTGTATCTGATTCACCAACACCTATCGCACATACTCCTCCTTGTGTCATTATTGCTTTTACATCTGCATAATCTAGATTAACCAAACAAGGAACAGCAATAGTTTCAACTATACCCTTGATCATAGTACTCATTAACTCATTAGCAACAGCAAAAGCTTGTTCAACAGGCAAATTACCAGCTAAACTAACCAGCCTATTATTATCAATCACAATTACACTATCACTAACCTGCCTTAATTGCTGTAAACCATACTCAGCCTTATCTATCCTTGCTCTTTCAATACTAAATGGCATTGTAACAACACCTATTACAATACAACCAGCATCTCTAGCAACCTGAGCAACCACAGAAGCACCACCTGTACCTGTACCACCACCCATACCAGCAGTAATAAAAACCATATCACTACCTCTCAACATTTCTTTTACCTCTTGCATACTTTCATGTGTAGCTTCTCTTCCTTTCTCTAAGTAACCACCACAGCCTAAACCTCTTGTTAAGCTTTTACCTAATAATAATTTTTGTGGAACCTCCATCATATCAAGATGTTGTTTATCTGTATTAGAAACAACAATTTCAGCACCCTTCACCCCTTTTTTATATAACCAATTTGCTGCATTACATCCAGCACCTCCAACACCCACAACTTTTATACATGCTTGGCCAATAGGCACACCTCTAAACATACTTGTTTCAGAATTTTTTAATGCATCTTGTATAATGAATTCCATTTTTCATCTCCCCCTTTTTTATTTTTTTTATGAATATTAAACTCAAACACCGAAAAGTTTATATCTGAGTTATACTTTATACACTCTAAGAACCAGTTTTGATTTGCTCAAATTAAAACTGTGTAACAACATAAATCCAAATAAGTTTGCCCAAACTTACGATTTTATGTGATTCAAAGGTTTGCTCAAAACCTTAAATCTTATTTTTATATAAACATTATCTAATAAAGATGTAATATATAAAGATTATTCTATTTTAATATATATATTACAAAATATAAATATTTTAATTCCTGTTTTACTTTTTATCTTTTCATGTCAAAACCAGGTGATGAAATACAAATAAGAACAAAAGAAGATACATTTAAAGGTATATTGATTCCTTCGATAAATAAAAAAACACTGGTTCTAAAACTAGATTCAGGTTATAACATAGGAATTTCAAAATCAAAAATAAAAGCAATTAAAAAATTAAGATCAATTACCAAAAAACAACCAAAAATAAAAATAAAACAAAACAAATCCCTACCCCCTGTCTCCTTAATAGCTACCGGAGGCACTATCTCCTCAAAAATAGACTATGAAACAGGAGCAGTTAAATGGTTAATGGAACCGTCTGAAGTTCTTTCTTTAGCACCAGAAATCTCTAATATAATACAAATAAACAAGATTGAAACACCATTCATGATAGCATCGGAAAACATGTCATATATTCATTGGAAAAAATTAGCAGAAACAACAGCTAAATTGATTAATAAAGACGAAGCCATTATTATCACACATGGAACAGACACATTACACTTTACATCAGCTGCTTTATCATTTATGTTAAAAAATCTTTCAAAACCAGTCATCCTAACATATGCTCAACGTTCAACTGATAGAGGATCAACAGACACAACCCTAAATTTAATTTGTTCTGCTCATCTCGCAAAAGCAAACATAGCAGAAGTAATGTTAGTAGGCCATGGAGAATCCTCGGATACATATTGTTTAGCTAATAGAGGTACTAAAGTCAGAAAATGTCATACATCACTAAGAAACACATTCCGTCCTATTAATGAACTACCAATAGCAAAAATTTATCCTAATGGAGTAATAGATATACTAAACAAAAAATACAAAAAAAGAACAAATGAAAAAGTTACAGCAGATACAAAATTTGAGGAAAAAGTTGCTCTAATAAAATATTATCCTGGTGCTTCTTCAGAAATTATTGACTTCTTAACACAAAAAAAATACAAAGGAATTATCATAGAAACCACAGGGTTAGGACATGTAGCAACAAAAGAATCAAAATATAACTGGTTACCATCAATTAAACAAGCAATAGATTCAGGATTAACAATATGTGCAGCACCCCAAACCATTTATGGTAGATTAAATCCTTTAGTATATTCACCAGGAAGAGAAATCTCAAAATTAGGAGTAATTTATTTAGAAGATATTCTACCAGAAACAGCCTACATCAAACTAGGTTTTGTTTTAGGACATACAAAAAATAAAGAAGAAATCAAAAACCTAATGTTAACTAACCTAGCAAACGAATTCAATGAAAGATTAACAGAAGACACTTTTCTTTATTAAACCTCACTCAAAATAACCATGGTATTTGTTCTCTCAATACCGTCTAACTTCCTTAAAAAATTAATAACAAAATTATCTAATTCAGCAATATTACCAACTCTAACCTTGACTAACATATCAACATCACCAGTCAGTATACTAACGCTCTCAACAGCATCATGATTTCTAATTTTCCTCAATAAATCATTTTCATCTCTTCCATCCTTCTTCAATGCTTTGTAATCCATAGAAACAGAGACAAATGCAGATATAGTTCCTAAATTTTTATCATCTAAATTAATAGTATAATTCCTTATTATCCCATCTTTTTCTAATTTTTTAATTCTATTATGGATAGTTGTGATAGGCAATAAAGTTTTTTTAGAGATATCCTTAATACTCAACTTAGCATTCTCTCTTAACAATTTTAACACTAATTCATCCTTTTTATCTAGCATAATGGAAAAAATTTCCAAATCATATATAAATTTAACTGTTTTTTAGAAAAATTTTCGAAAATTACCAATATCTATAAACTGCGTCTTCTATATATCCCAAAACCACATAGCTTAACACCCTGTTTACACTTAATCCTCAACTCATTTAATCCAACATTATGATCCTTTAGAATCTTAGCAATAGGCCAAACATACCTCGCTTTAGTTGTAAGTTCAAGTCTATCATCACTAACACAAACATCATTAACACCATCACACACCCGTAAAACATTCTCTAAGTTTTCAGTACCTTTTGCATCAAATTCTAAATCAATGAAATCTTTAGGATTAACAACATCATCCCCAAATCTCTCAAGCATATCTCTAAAATAATAAATTTTCTTTTGTTTATGTGGAATACCAAGAGCAATTTTAGAAGCATAAAAACCAGCAGATGAATTAATACTAAACTCACTTTCTAAAGGTTTTAAATAATGTGAAGCAAAAGAATTGCCTTGTTGAGTAACCTCTAATATCCAATGAGAAGTAAATCCAACTTGTGCCTCTGTAGCACCACAAGATTCTTCAATACGTAACTTAGGATTACCTTTATATTTGTCTCCAGAAGCAAACTTAAACGTTGGTCTTTCTTCACCAAAATATTCCTTAAATTTATCATTTTTTAATATATGATGCATCAATAATTCCACAGCTAAACCAGGATATTCAGAAGAACCCACTAATTCTTCAACTCCTTCTTGGATCATAAATTCTAAGAATTCATCCATAGTATTACCAGGTACAAATCTTTTAGTAGCTGGAACAAGATTAACACCACCAAAATTAAGATCACAAATTTTCTTTACTAATTCGTCTCTCCCAATACTTGGATCCCTAGCAATCCATTCATGATACCAATCATCACCAACAATAGCTGCATCTAAATGACCATCCCTTAAATATGGAAATGCAAGTTGAGGTCTAATCAAAATAGGATGAATATCACGATCATTAACAGACACTGGTTTAGAAGAAGAATCTGTTTCATAGTTTCCTAAATAAAAAAAACATCTTGCAAATCTATCCTTAGTAGAACCTCTTCTAGGATCGTTCAAGCTACCACTAGGAACACCCACAACTAATTTATCAACTAAATTATTTCTTTTTGTATAAGGCGTTATTCCACTACTAGTAAAATTTTCTATAACTTCTTCATTTACCAATTGAATACCCCCTATAACATTTAAATCTTTAAATTAATATAAGACTCTCTTTTTAAACTTTTCTATGGTATAGAAGTTTTTCCATTTTTCCTTCTAAAAACAATTTTTTTTCTAAAAATTAACACATACCTATTTTAATAGTCTTATTCTTCCAAAAAATTATGAAAAATAGAGATTTTGACTTAGAAGAAGAAAAAGAAGATGACATTTACACAGAGGAAGGCACTGATTTATTAATTGAAGATGATGAAATCTCACCAGAAGAAGCAGCATTTATGGAAGGTTACAACAGCACATAAATAAATCAAACTCTTTTTCTAAATACTCCTATTGCATACCAAAATCTATTTAAAACAAAATATATATTAAAAACATAATGTATATCTTAGATCTTCTAAATAAAATGGGACAAAAAAGAAAATCCAGAAGATTATACTTTAATATACTTTGACAGAATAGAAGAAACATCAAAAGAATTAAAATACAAAGATATAAAAAGTATTAAAGAACCATTTATATTAATAAATCAGAATATTAACATCCCTCTACACAGAATTACACAAGTAAGAAAAAAAGGTGTTACTGTATGGCAAAGATAAAAATTGGTTTAGAGATCCATCAACAATTAAACACAAAAAAACTATTTTGTAATTGTCCTTCTATTCTAAGAGATGAGCCACATGACATAACATTGAAAAGAAGATTAAAGCCCGTTGTAGGAGAATTAGGAAAAATAGATAAAGCAGCCTTACACGAATTTAAAAAAGGAAAACATTTTATTTACCAAGCATATTCAGATTCTACATGTTTAGTTGAACAAGATTCTGAACCACCCCATCAATTAAATAAAGAAGTACTAAAAACATCTTTAGAAATTTCTCTCCTATTAAATGCCAAAATTATCGATGAAATACAAATAATGAGAAAAACAGTGATAGATGGTTCAAACACATCTGGTTTCCAAAGAACAGCTCTAATCGCTTATGATGGTTTTATTAAAACCTCAAAAGGAAAAGTAGGAATACAAACTATTTCTCTAGAAGAAGATGCAGCAAGAAAAATAAAAGAAACAAAAGACACAATAGTTTATCGTCTAGATCGTTTAGGCATTCCATTAATAGAAATAGCAACTTCTCCTAATATTAAAGATTCAGAACATGCAAAAGAAGTAGCAGAATACATAGGCATGCTATTAAGATCAACAGACAAAGTCAAAAAAGGTATTGGCACTATCCGTCAAGATATAAACCTATCAGTTTCTAACAATCCAAGAACAGAATTAAAAGGTTTTCAAGACCTAAGAACAATGCCTAAAGTTATTGAAAATGAAATTCAAAGACAATTAAAAAATCCACCTAAAAAACCAGAGGTACGAAGGGTAAATCCAGATGCATCAACAACATTCTTAAGACCAATGCCAGGTTCTGCTAGAATGTATCCAGAATCAGATCTCCAACCAATCACAATTACAAAACAAATGCTAAAACAAATTAGATTACCAGAATTATTAACAGAAAAAGCAATTAAATTAGAACAACAATACAAACTTAACCCAGAAATTACAAAATTACTTGTTAAAAATAATCTGTTCCCAAAACTAGTTAAAAAATTCAAAAACATTTCACCTTTATTCATAGCTCAATCATTAGTTTTAACACCAAAGGAAATCCAAAAGCGCTTCAATTTAAACATTTCAAAAATAAAAGATAAACATTTTGAAGAAATTCTTTCATATTTAAATGAAGACAAAATTTCAAAAGAAACAGTTAAAGAATTATTAATTGATATCTGTAATGATAAGAAAATAGATATTTCCAAGTATAAAAGTTCCACAATATCAGAAAAAGAAATAAAAGAGATTATAAGTAAAAACAAAGATTTATCTTTCAATGCTTACATGGGTTTAATCCTAAAAAAATACAAAGGAGTAGATTCATCAAAAGTTGCTAAAATACTAAAAAATTTAATATGAAAAATAAAAAAGAAAGTAACATAAGAAACATATCAATAATCCTAATTCCAGTTCTTATCATATTATCTATGATTCTTTACTATCAAAAGAGTCCTTTTTGGTTTAATCCTGCTGTTATTGGTTTTTGGCTTTTATTTGACAATATTTCATATTCACAAAATAACAAAACAACATTAGATTTAATCATTAATAAAAACTATAAAAAATTTTTTGATTTATACTTTTTATTAATTCTACTTGCGGTTTTTATCGAAGGAACAGGGAGTTTATTACTGCAATTATGGTCTTATCCTAAATTATGGAGTTTTCAACCTTTATCAAAATTAATAATCATTAATATTATTGGGTATTTGTTCTACCCATTCATATTTATGTCCTTCAAAGAAATGTATTCCTTCCTACTTTCCATATTCAAAAATAATATTATCTCAATTACATTAGCAACACTATTAAGCATAATAATCTGGGAAATCCCAAACAATTCCTCCATAGATTGGATCTATAAAGTACCTTTTATTAATTTAGAAATCGTTAATATCAATATTTTCATTATAACTACTTGGTTTTTCCTAATCCTAATTCCAATTTATATCTATAAATATTTAAATATAAAATCATAAAAATCTATGAATATCTTAAAGATTACAAACTAATTTAATCAAAAAGTGATTAACAAATGTATACCATAACAATACAACAAAGTCCTTTACTAAACATAATAAGATCGGCCTATGCTGTTTATGCAAAAGAAACCTATGGAAATTTATATGGCCATCTTGAAGAAACACCTTTTAATACATATTATATAGTTGAATCTGCCATACCTTTACAGACAATAGAAAGAACTTATGATTGTGTTTATGAAAATGCTAAAGAAGAAAAAAGATTATCTATACTCCCAAATTTAGAACAACTTATCGGAAATTTCCATTCTCATCCGAACTATAGATGTTCATTAGGAAAATTCGACAGAAAAACTATAGTATCAAAGCCATCAATATATCTTATAATTTCCATAACAAGATCCAAGAGATCTAGACCATTTACATCAACAACATTAGGGATACATGGTGATTTAAAAGAAAGCGATATACATATTGGATTAAGAGGCTACGCTTGTAAAAATGGCAAAATAAAAGTAGCGAGACTAAAAATTAAAAAAAATATTCTAAAAAATATTTTTAGAATTTAATTCCAAAATGATATACCCTTACAAAACTTCCTCTTCACCCTTAACCTCTCCCTCAAAATCTTCATTATCCTATCTCCACCACGATCACTAGAATCAACAACATCATATCTATCCCTTGATCCCTTTACCTTTCTCATTTCTTCAATTGCCCTATCACCAACATAAATATCACAATTAGTAAACCCATGTCCTCTAGAAACAAAACGCCGAGCAGTATATGACTCATCTTTAATTTCCCCGTCCATTATTTCCCATATATCAAGATCAACAAAAAGATCAATATTTTTTCTTAACATTTGTTCATAAGATGATAACCCTTCTATTTGTTTATAAAAATATTCCTCATCAAAATCAATAAAAACATCTAAAGAACTATTAACTTTTAAACCATTTTGCTTTCCAAAATATATATTATGTAAAGGAACAAAACTAGTACCAACAACCACACTATCAAAACCACCAGTATCAACAGCTCTCTCAGTTTCTCCTTTCCTAGAACAATAAACATAAGGATCTCTTCTCAAAAATTTATCCAACGTTCTAACTTTATTTCTAACTTTATTAACATCTGCATCTTCACATCTAAACACAATAGCCAAAACAATCTCTTCTATACCAACATTTCCTCTTCCTACCTTCTCTATTAATGAATCATGAATTTCTTCATATTTATTTTTATACCTTGCATTCAATTCTCTTAGATCTTTTCAATGTTCTCCCCTAACTTTCACTAATTCCTCAACCAT